>JAEEGL012746647.1_pt1 | contig 126172 bp, 235 predicted proteins | sample 9134231 | NCBI WGS metagenome assembly JAEEGL01 (sample SAMN16246548, study PRJNA631951) | gut metagenome | biome: gut microbiome; feature: rumen; material: fiber-attached | host: Bos | place: Iran: Karaj | collected 2018-10 | reverse complement strand
TGCATTGTATTAGCTTTCATCCCAAGGGTGTATATCGTTTCAACTTGTTTGGGCTAGGGATTGCCGCCATCCTTCCGCGCCTTGTAGTCACAGCCATATCGGATGGATTAGTTATTACCAATCTTTATTTTGCCTGCCATCTTTTACAATCTCTTTCATATAATTTTCAAAGAAAGCAAACAGTTCTTCATCTTCAGTATAAAAGAAGCCATTAGGATTTTGTACTGCCTGAAGCCTTGCGCCAAGCATATTTTCCATCAATTGCCCGAAGCGCCAATCCGGCACTTGATGCCAAATAGTTTTAAGTTCATCACAAAACTTATTGATACGATTCGGGTCTCTCATAATAGGACTCCTTTCTTTCTTACATATAAATTATAACATAATTTATATTAAAAATCAAATATTTGTGCCGAGGGGTGGAATCGAACCATCACATGGGAGATTTTCAGTCTCCAGCCTTACCATTTGGCTACCTCGGCCTAATGGGTGCTAGATGAGACTCGAACTCACTACACGTAGAGCCACAATCTACGGCCTATCCACTTCGGCTTCTAGCACAGTACCCCGTATAGGAATCGAACCTATGACACATAGCTTAGAAGGCTATTGTTCTGTCCTCTGAACTAACGAGGCATAGTGCCCCATCGGAGAGTCGAACTCCGGACGCCGTGATTAAAAGTCACGTGCTCTACCTACTGAGCTAATGGAGCATATTCTGCGGCCCTACCGAATCGAACGGCGGGATTAAGCCCTGTAGTGCTTTCCTTTCGGATGACTTTGCAGAGAACCAAGGCACCGCGAATGTTTGCCTTTACTCACGCATGAGTGTTTGCTAACTACCAACATCTTGACGGAAGTGGTTTTCATCCTTCCTAGTCTCCGTAAAGACTAGCCGCTATTCTGGTGGAGTCGAGGGGAGTCGAACCCCTGTCCAAACTACGTTCAATATTAGAAATTACTTACACGATAGCCAACATAGCGGTTGACGCGCATAGGGATGACCAGTCGGTCAATATCACCACCACTAGCTTTTGAAAATACCCGCAGAAGCTAGAAACTGCCTATAAACCAAGTTTTCTATGAACCTCAAGTATTTACCCCTTGGTGGGATACTGTTTTGGCGCGAAGGCTGAATCAAGCAGCCTGTAGTTCGCAATAATCGAAATAATTGTCAGTTCTTTTCTTTTGCAGTTTAAGGATAGCTGCATACCCGTGATTCTAATACACCCCATAGCTGTCGAAACCAAAACGACCCCATAATGCACATGGAAATCACTATCCTAGCGCCAAGGATACTGTCGAAGCAGTCCCGGCGCCACCAAGAGTCGCACTTGGATGTGCGAGAGCCTCCAGCCAGATTTGAACTGGCGACCTCATCCTTACCAAGGATACGCTCTACCTACTGAGCTATAAAGGCATAAAGTACCCCATGAACGAGTCGGACGCTCATATTGCGGTCCGTAGCCGCACGCTCTATCCGTTAAGCTAATGGGGCATGAGTGCACAATAAGGGACTCGAACCCTTACGCCTTTCGACACATGATCCTTAGTCATGCCTGTCTACCAGTTCCAGCAATCGTGCATATTGGTGCCGAGAGATGGGGTTGCACCACCCGAGTCTATGACAACAGATTTACAGTCTGCCCCGCTACTACTTACGGTATATCTCGGCATAATTGTTATCTGCTTCATCAATGCCTGAAAAGGTCTAATATGATTCTCTTATCCTTTCGGTCCGTTGCAGGAGAGATAACTAAAAATACCAACCACTCGCGTCCCACCGCCCTGTTTCATGCGCCTAAGCCTTGTCCGTTGGTATAGAGCCTCCAATAGGAATCGAACCTACAACCTCGCGCTTACGAAGCGCTTGCTCTGCCTATTGAGCTATAGAGGCATATGAGGGGAATTTCCCCTCTGTACGTATAAATTATAATATAATTTTTATAAAAAGTCAAATATTAAATTCTTGGTGTTTTATTAAAGTATTCAACTAATAAGAATATAAGGAGAAGGGCGCCAAGAATTATGACGCCCCAATCCGTATCAAATAAAGTTTCAATAAGTACGTTCACTTATATCACCCTCTTAATCAAAACAATCACCGACATGATTAATAACAACTTGTCCGCCCAAAGCTGTATTATATTCATCAATTTCCATATCCCAACGTAGCCATTCTGTATGCTGTTTTGGTTGTGGTTGATCTGCGGGCACATGCACGACTGGCACATTATCTAGCTTATACCAAGTTACGTTATCTTCATCAACTTTTACATCTACTACATGAGGTGGTAGTGTAGGAGTTGGAGTAGGTGTAAGCGTTTCCGTTGGCATTTCGGTCGGAGTCTCTGTAGGCGTTTCTGTAGGAGTTTCTGTTGGTGGAGGTGTAGTAGGCGTCGCCGTAGGAGTTTCCGTAGGTATCTCCGTTGGTGTTTCTTCTGGAATTAGTTTATTTGTAAATTCAAACTCTTGTTCCTCACCTACAACATACTGTGTAATAGATTCTTCCGATATAATCATATATTCTTCAGGAATATCAATTTCTTCTACTGTATATTTGCCCGCAGGTACATTCTCCACTCTATATGTACCCTCACCGTTTTCATTAACTGTAATCTCAATATATTCAGCTTCTTCAAAGGCTGGGCCTGTAATTTTAAAGAAGAATATTACTTCTTCACCAGTATGCTCTTCAACAATCTTACGAATAGTAAATGAGCAATATAATGTAGGAGTTTCTGTTTCTTCTGGCGGTGGAGTCGGAGTTTCAGTTTCTTCTGGTGTAGGTGTGGGTGTTTCTGTTTCCTCTGGAGTAACTGTCGGAGTTTCAGTTTCATCCGGAGTTGGAGTTGGAGTTTCTGTTTCTTCTGGCGTTTCTGTTGGTGTTGGAGTTGGCACAACAGGAGGAGATGGTGGAGTCGGAGAGCTGGTTGGTGGAGGAGTAATTAAAGTATTTTCAACTGTAATTACTGTATCCGCAGTAATCTCAATACTTCCATCATATTCAGACAGTGCTACACCATTTACATATATTGCAGATACAAATGTATCATCATATTTTTCTTCAATAATAGTATGAATACCCTGTTCTAATTCGGGAATTGTAATTGAAGCGCCATTCGCAACTAAATTATACCCTTCGCCATCAATATAGAGAGTATAAGTCGGCGCATCTACTTTATATGGTACGCCAGTATGATACCACACTTGATTGCCATTTTGTGTAGTCCAGTACATACGCTCGCCTATTTTAATTGTAGACCAATCTTTTACATCAATAAAGTTTTGTGAGTATTTCCAAATTAAATCTAAATCACCGCTTTCCATCGCAAGGATTTCAGCCGCGGTCATTTGATAACGAGGCTCGTAAATAACGGTAGGTAAAGTTCCGCCTGTTGAACCAGATTTAATTTCATCCATACGGAATGGGTTGCCATTAGCATCTACCCAAATTACCCAGTGGTCAGCATCACCACATTTATTACTACGATGACCCTCTTTACTTGTCTGGCCAGTAGGATTCTTAATCCAGTCACGGCGCCAGAAGCCACCACCAGCTTTAAAAGTAATACCATCCATATAGTCGCAGCGAATGTGCCAAATACTACCGACTAAAGTCTTATTTACTGTTAGATTTACAGGAGGTGGAGTAGGAGTCGGTGTTTCTTCTGGAGTCGGAGTAGGGGTTTCTTCCGGTGTAGGAGTGGGGGTCTCTTCAGGAGTTTCTGTTGGAGTTTCTGTTGGAGTTTCGGTTGGTGTTTCTGTGGGCGTCTCGGTCGGGGTCTCTGTTGGTGTTTCAGTTGGAGTTTCAGAAGGAGTTTCTGTTGCAGTTGAAGTAGGAGTTGGAGTTGGATTCACTATAGTTGGAATACCACCATTAATATGTATCTCGCCCCAAATTAAATTAACATTATAACCAACAACTGAAACTCGGTTGTTTCCTCTTAAATTAATAGTTGAGCCGGGTGCAATAACAAATCCACAAATATCCATAACTTCTACTGTTCTTGCGTCTGTCCAATAAAGAACATTAGAAGCGCCAGTAGACTCATCAGAACCTTCGCATACATAGCGTTTAAATGGCTCGTTTTCTTTTGTCCCATAAATATATGCAACCCCATCTGCTGAAGCTGGTACATATATACAAGTTGTATCATTATTTCCTAATCCATAAAATACATACCACCAATAGTCTGTAGCAGCGGTTTTAGCATCTGCAGATAGAGGTTCATATTTGTCTATTCCTCTCTCTTCTCCACTTCTAGCTTTAAAAACTATAGAGGATTGATTGTTGTAGATATAGCTTGTGCCCGCGCCAATACCACCGACAGAACCATCATCAACATTCATATCACCGTTATTGGTGAGAGTTCCGCCAACCCAAATTGAGCCGCGTGCATGTCCTGCTGCACTAAAATCATTTAATGCCACAATACTAAAATTATTTAAATCACTTAATCGTACCACATAGTCTGCACTAGAAGTTGCAGTTGGTATAAATCCTAGTACAAGAACTAAAACAAGAATAACGGCAATAATTTTTTTCATGTTCTTACCTCCTTAAAAGATATACAAAAATGGGGCGCCTTACGGCGTCCCGTGCCATACTTATTTAATTGGTGCCCGAGGTCGGATTCGAACCGACACGGCCTTGCGACCAGCGGATTTTAAGTCCGCTGCGGCTGCCATTACGCCACTCGGGCGATAAAAAAGGAAAATCAGGCTTTGTCCAAATGTACGTCTACAGGGCGAATATTAAGCGCAATACCCATTCAGCGCCCCTGAATTTCCATAGGTCCGTGCCTATAGGTCACGGCGGGGAGAGCATTCTCTTTATATACCGCGTGCTCTTTGCGGTCCATCACAATGATTTGATTTATATCCCGCGTCAGCACAACGCGGCGGCCCCGGCAGCTCTACTGTCCGTCCATGTAATCTCTTTGTGGGACTTCCCACGGAGCAGTCTTCACTCCAGCAGCATGGTCTGCTTGGGTTATTCAACCCGGTGGACCCGGCGCATTTCACGCAGCCCAAACGGTAGTTTTTAGACGTACTGGTCACCAGAGGAGAAGATACAACTAGTATACGAGCCTTAACTCGGTATCTTCACGTGAAGGTTGTGCTCATTAAACACGACCCAGGGCAGTTTATTATAGTGCGCCATGCCCCGCACATTGCCGTGACCCCGTGTTTTACTTGCTTTCTGCACTCGGCTCTGACCAGCAAGGCCGGGCATACCCGTGTTTTACTTGCTTTCTACACACCCTCTGTGACCAGCAAGAGCCTTTTGATAACGCTCCTGTTCTTGGAGCGGGCGAAGAGTCTATTTTTAACCTGCTATCTAGCTATCGTCCATTGAAAGCGCAGGGACTAATTTTGTTTGTTACGATGCTATCCGTGGAGTCACCACATGCTCGACAGCCTTGTGCTACTAAGAAGTTCCTACTGTCTGGAACAACTTCCATCTCATTTGGTAGAATCAAGACGCCATTATTGGCCTCTTGACGATGGCTCATACTACCAAAACTACTAGGCGCGAAAGTTTGTTTAAGAAATTTTTAAGCAGTTTCAATTTTTTTAATCATCTAATTAAAAGTTTGCTGCGCGCGCCTAAAGGTGATACAGTTATTATTCTTCAAAATACCGCAAATAACCATATCATGGGAACCAACGACGTCACCTCACATTTAAATAGGTCGTTCTGTTGTGCCTCCTGCACATTGCAGGTCGGTCTGTTCTCTTTACATATTTATTATAACAGAATTTCTGTTATATGTCAAATATTAAGATTACGGCCATTCACCAAGAGGATACCCAAGATTTGCGCGTTCAACATCGGTATTATAGAAAACGCCTTGAGTAGCTTCGCCAGTTAGAAGTTCTTCAGCAATAGTTTGATATAGAGTGCTGATGATACCGTGGCAATCATTTAGATTATCAGCTGAGAACTGTACAACACAATTCTTAAAGACGACATATGTAGAGCAAATCCACTGATAGCCATCTTCACATGGACACGTAGAATATGCATATGCTGGATTTCCCTTGAAAGCAGCGTCAAATAGATCTACTTTACTGGTAAACGCAATATTACTGGGCGTGCCGTCCACCATTACTTCAAGTGTTACATTACCAAAATTCACTTCAGAAGGTAGAATCCTCTGCAATGCGGCGACTTTATCACCATTATTGCAAGCTAATACAACACGAGGATGCTCACCAGAGAAGTCAGTATTAAAAGCAATCTGTGGATCACCATCAAATAGTGCTTCGAGTTTTCTAATTACAATTGTCCAAGGTGGTAGAATTTTTAGTCTAGGTTCTGTCATATTATTGTACCTCGCTATAATTTATTCAGTCTTGACATTTACATAGTCAAGGACTTCTTTCATGCCTAATCCGCCTTCATCCCAAGGCTTCATACAATAATCCCAAATTTTAGGGTGGGATACTTTAAGCTGCTGGAATCGGTTTGGCTCCTTTTCCATATGACATCCAAAGCCACAGAAAATACATCCTGTTCTATGAATACCTGTTGTGCTTAATTTACCCTTTTTATCAGCAACAATATCACCATATAAAGGACAATATGGAACTTCATATTCTTTTAAATACTGTAGAATATCTTGTTCTGTCCAAAAAGATAGTGGTTTACTTTTTGCTTCTTTACCTTCAAAAGCATTGCAGCCGCTACGGAGCCATTCGTTTCGCCGCATAATAGACTCTTCGGCGAGTGTTCCGATAATGGGATGACGGCCTGTCTCCTTTTGATAACGGTGACCAGGCTGTTTCTTCATAACATCACAACACCAGTCACTAATTTTAAATGGAGCATCTACTAAATACCACCATTTCCCATCACCAAATCCAAAAATCTTACTATCATACTCACCGCTTAAAAATTTAGCGCGAGCAGAGTTTGGATTGCGTTTAGCGGTAGCAACATATCCGGCAATCTTCTTACTGACTAATGGATATCCAAATTCTTCAATTACTTGTCTAAAAGTTTTTCGCGGGCGAACAATTTCTACGTTCTCCCAACTTTTAACAAATTCTTTCACTTCTGGATATTCAAGTCCGGTATCTACGAAAACTGCGGGAATTTCGGGGTATATTTGTCGTACAATGTGCAATAAAACGGTACTATCTTTACCGCCAGAAAATGCTACATATACCTGTCCATCGAAATGATGATAATACTCCATTATTTTTGCCATCGAAGTTTGAATTTTCCATGAGAGGTCCATGCCCTACATATTCTTCAAGTCCGTGGCAGTAAATTTTCTTTCTGCCATATGTGTTATACCTCACATTAAAGTAATATCACATTTTCATTGCCTTCTTATATCCCGCGTCAAGAAAATGTTAAACAATGATTGCGGTTGTAGGTCTGTTGTTTGAATTGTTAGACCTGGGAACAATGCACTTTACTTCGCTTCTTTATATACCGTTTTCCGCTTATGCCACATATCACTGACCCGCATATCTCTTTGGACGCCAAGGTTGAGTGCCGGTGGTAGTTGAAGTGCTAAATCCGTGTTAACGGTTTCCATTCACTAGCGAATGGAGAGTACCTAGTACGGGAATTGAACCCATATTTCTTGCTTGAGAGGCAAGTGGCCTGACCATTAGCCGAACCAGGCATGTGGTACCCCGTCCGAGAGTTGAACTCGGTACTTTGGCTTGAAGGGCCAACGGCTTAAACCGGCTGCCACACGGGGCATATGAGGAAGGGCACGTTTTATAGTGCGGTGCCCAAGCACTATATGCGATCAAGACAATGGCGGTAACTGGCATTATCGCCATTGAAGCGGTTCCTGTAGGACTCGAACCTACGACATAGTGATTAACAGTCACTCGTTCTACCAACTGGACTAAGGAACCATATGAGGGATTTTCTCCCTCTCAACATAATAATTATACATTAATTTTCACTAAAAGTCAAATATTAGTTATATAATGTTCTGGACACTCATCATATAAATTTAAATCAGATAAAAATCTTATAATGTTAGGATGAGTAGTATATTTTCGTATCAGTTTTATGTGTTTTTTAAAAGCCTTATCTAAAGCTAATTTATTTTCTGGCAATAATTCATATTGTTTATATGTATTTAAATAATAATTACGAATTGTATGCCAATGTTTATAAGCTGAATTAGCATCTTCAAGAATACATCTTGAAAATTGTCTATATAAACTCATTAGCAAATTATTTAATTCATCTAAAATAATATCTAAATCAATTTTATTTTCAGCTAACTCTTTGATAGTTAAAGCCGCATTAGCCGCTAATCCTGGAATCCATTTATTTAATTTATAATTACCAGTATTAGTAATAGACTCATTATTATATGTTTTTATATATATAATATTTGGAATAAATACAGAACATTGTTGCTTTAAGTTTCTTTCTATACAACGTATAATTGCAACGCAGGTACGATTAAAACCAACATCTTCATGCGCATAACCACCTTCTTTTGAAGTACAAAATTCTACTTTATACTTATTAAAGAAGGCGCGCTTATATACCCAGCCCTATGTACTACGCCTATGTACATTACTTACTTTTTGTGTATTCTCATTAATCCATGCCCAAAGAAATATATAATAATTAGGATATAATTGTAAGCGATATAATATTTCAGGAATAGTATTGGGCATTAAAAGATCGCCGCAATCAACAAACATAAAATAAGGTTGTTTTGTATGATTAATACCGTATTGACGCGCATATCCTGGCCCGTGATTTTCAGTTAAATGATGCCATATTACATTTTTATATTCTGCCTCTATATCACTATAAGAAATGGGTGAACAATCATCTACAACTGTAATAGTAATCTAATCACTTTTCTATATAGAAGCTAAAGTATTACGTAATCCTTCTGGATCTTTATATGCAGGAATAATTATATCTAACATAAATTCCTCCTTTATACACCAAATAGCGGTATATTTCTATACCGCTTAATACGAGATATATCCTCGCGCTGCTAAAATCGTAGCACCAATGGGAATCGAACCCATATTTACTGGTTATGAGCCAGTTGTCCTAAGCCTTTAGACGACAGTGCAATATAAAAGGTTAACTTGTAGCTATCAAGTTAACCGAGGTAAGATTAGCTAAATCAATATTTGTATAGCCGCTCCATAGCTCACCAGCAGAACTAGTCCCGCCAGTGTGGGATTCGAACCCAAGACACTCATACAAAATACTGTCCCTCTACGCAGATCAACCCTGCGCTACGGCTGCAACTTCTTGTAACACCACCCAGTTGCCGGGCACTATCGCGATACCCTCAGAGGATTTGAACCCCATTATCGCCCACGGGCGATGTTTTCTCCAACTTAAACTATCTTTGGGTATAAAACTAGACACATCTATATAGTACGCCGCTCTACCAACTGAGCTAACTGCGACATACGGTCGCAGTATTGGACTCGAACCAATGACACGCGGATCCTCAATCATCTTTAAAAAAGGTTGCTGTATGTGTCTATAAGAGCAGCTAGCGGAATTCGAATCCGCTACTTCTCCGTGGCAGGGAGATATGTAACCATAAACACCTTAGCTGCAGATTGCCCTACTCCGAACTTCATATCGGTACGCCGCATCTGGAATCGAACCAGCTACTCCGGTGTGGTTTCCACTGCGAGGAACTCCATTCCTCCCTACGGTTTTCGGACAATAACCTTTGATTTAATCCTCTTTTATTAAGCGCCGATCAAATGCTGGCAGGTTATCCTAACTTTGCGCTACCATTTCATAGAATGGACTTGTTTGTTTATTCTCGGTCTCTCCGAGATTCGATAGCTATCTTCGGTTTGCATAGCCTTACGCACCATGAATAACCGATGAAATCTTTGCGATCTAGCCGACATCTTTTTGCTACGTCACACCTAGCAGAGTGGGGAGTCTAGATATACCTTCTCTCTATGCGCCATCCTAGTTGTCTTATTTACTTGCCTCAAGGTGGATTAGCAAGTCCCTCAAGCACTTTGTTTCGCGCTACTCTATGCTGCCTATTGGGAAATACTAGGCACGATCAACTTGATTGTTTAAAAGACAATTGTTCAAAAAGTTTGCTGCGTGTGCCTATGTGTAGGGTATCTGGGAATCGAACCCAGCATCGCCTGTTTATAAGACAGGTGCTTGAACCAACTAAGCTGATACCCATCATCCTTTCAACATAATAATTATATCAGAAATTATGTTGAAAGTCAAATATTTACTGATTAAAATATCTGAAAACATTCTCCTCGGAAAAACCTACCGATCTCATAAAATCAAGAAACATTTCACAAACATCATAATCATGAACACCATTTTCATTTCGTTTCGCCTGTGTCACTACTTTTTCTGCGCCATCTTCATCGTGATAAGTGTAGGTAAATTCAACTCGCTCCATAACAAATCTCCTTTTATTTTTTCTTTCATATATATTATATATGAAATTTAATAAAAAGTCAAATAAAAATTTCCCGCAATTCTTACTGGGCTAGTTGCGCTAGGTGTTCAGAACTGCGGGAAACCTGTAGATAGGTTCGCAACTCCTACCTGCATAAGCGTTGTATCGTGTCGCTCTACGCCTATTCTAACGTTACAGGTTACGTGTACTATTCGCGGGGTACAATTATCCGACATTATATTGGTTAGGCAGGCCTAATATTGGCTCCGATTCTGTCATCCTAGGCTAACTCACAGAGTAATCTCTCCTGGTAGTATTTATAGGCTACTTACATGCCTTTCTCCTATTTTCGCGTTCAGCTAGGAGAATGCTGAAATGGCGGGGGCGCTGGGATTCGAACCCAGAACTAGCTGGTCAGCCCAGATAAGGATTTAGAGTCCCCCGTTTTACCGTTAGACTACGCCCCTATAAAAGAAAGGACTGATAAGGCTCAGTCCATAAGCCTTAGTCCTTAGAACTTAAAGAGATTGTCAAAGAGATTGAATAGAGAAGGGATTTCATCAGCGCTTGAAGTACTATAATGATAGGTGCCGTACTTGCCGCAGAAATCTTCTAGTACTTTGCGGTATACTTTTTGCGCTTCTAGATAATTCTTACGTGCAGCTTCTACACCTTCCGCCGCGGCTTTGCGCTCGGCAAGTGCTTTTTCCTTCTTTTCTTTGGCTAGAGCAAGTTCGCGCTCCTTCTGAATCTTTTCACGATTCTCCTTCTCTTTTAGTTCAAATTCTGCCCGATTAGCTTCTTCTACACTATTGTAGAACTTGTTTGTCTTATCGGAATAAATTTTAATCATAATAAAGCCTCCCTATGCTTATTATATTTTTTATAGAAGTGAAAGTTCCTTACCTTTCATTTCTATTATAATTATACTAGAATTTATTGAAAATGTCAAATATTAGATAGTTGGGAAATTAATTGATTAATATCAATTTTCCCCATTTGGGCCATTTGCCGCGCAACCTATTCTAAATTTCCATTACTCTATAATAAAGTATAAATACTTGAAGTATTGGGATTATTTTGTAATATTTGCGCGAGTAGGGCCTATGGATTTGGAGCATTTTTAACTTGGGCCATTAAGGCTTTAACCTCTTCAATGCTCTTATTCAGCTATTGTTGTTGCTACATTTGCGGAGTTTGTGGATACATTCCGCTTCGCATTTGACTTACTCTACTTGCCATTTACCCATTCCTCCAATGCACCCAGTCGCGCTAAAATATTTTCCATATCAACAGGTTGCGGTTCTTCATGTGGTTTAAGATCAAATGGTTTTACTTGTTTATTACCATTCTAATCAATTCTAATCCACCATATAATATCCTAATCAGCATCCGGTAACCAAATATCGCCGCCACCAATAGGAAATGCCCACGCCGCATTTTCGCCATGAATCGGCTCAGCATGGTATACTGGGGCGCGTGTACCATAGGTATTCACTTGCTAATTTATTCCCCAATAGGGATTAAATGACGCTTGCCCCATAGTCATATTGTTTTGTGTTTGATTCTAATTCCAACTATTCATTAACCGGTTCCTCCCCATATTTGCGGCCGCACTTCGGGCAATAATCACATTGCCTTAAATTATTAGCCGCGTCGAAAAAATACAGATAGCCTTTTTCTTTTTTGCGTTTAGTGTCCCAACAGTAGAAACATCCAAATTCTTCCATAATTACCTCACTTGAGTGCTTTCTCGATTAACGCGAGAGTTTCTTTTAAACTATCATAAATAGCTTGTAATTGTGTTGTTGTAGAAGTTTCAGCAGATAAATATTGAGTCATAGCAAAACCACTTTTTCCATTATAAGTAGTGCGAACCCATTTTCCATCTACAGTTTCTACATCTAATTTTGCGCCATATGGAATCTATGCTAAAACAGGACTTCCAGTATTAGGCGCTTGGCGCAAATTTAGAGTGCCTTTATTTTGTGTTTTAACATACATTATCATTCTGCGGGTACCTCCACTGCTTTCTGGTCAAGGCTTAGCTGTTCAACTTGAGCCTCAATTGCCGCGCGAATAACTTCTTCGTCAAAGGTCAGACCTTTCTTTTCAAGTAGTTTCTTTGCTAGACCTAAAGCATAGGCTAACTTATCATTGCCCATTTTCGCGCCGAAAATCTTTTCAGCGGCGAATACTACTGTCTATGCAATACCAGCTAACATAGAAAGTTGTTCGGCAGATACATGAGATTTAATGAAAGGCCATACAATTAGTGTAGCTAATCCACCTAAAATTAAAATAAGACCAAATAAAATTTGAGTAATATTCATGATATTACCTCCTTTTTCTTTTATTATATCACATTTCGTAATATATTGTCAAATATTTGAAATAAGGGGCGCTTATTAGGCGACCCCTTATTCTTATAGTAAAAGATTGGCGCGAAGCTGCAATCTTGAACTATTATACAGTCTACCAGCCACCTGGATATGCTGCAGGAGACCAAATATTGTTATCAATTAAACTTTCATATACTGTTCCTTCAAACACTACTTTATCTCCTTTCATATAAGGATTTGTACTATCTGGTTGTTCCCACTCCGGAATTACATTTTCATCTGGAATTAATACTTTTGCCCATAAACTTGGAGAGCTGGTAGGGGTCCATGGTGTGATAGAATTATGTGCTTGAAGACATTTATATAAAATGCCTTCAAACCTTACTTTATCATCTTTTACATATGGTTTATCTGGCTTCCAATTAGGAAATAAATCAACAGCCTCAAGTGCATCTTCATCAGATAACGATAAAGCTGCTTTTTCAATATATGGACGTAATTTTTGCGCCAATTCTATTAATGTCATTTTTAATCAACTCCTAATAGAATTTTTGCCGCAGCTAATTCCTACTCTAATGCAAGAAGTTTTTCATTTTGAAGCATCATATATTCATCTTTGGTATAAGCTACACAATTATATTTATAACCAGATATATGACGATTATCAATTACTTCTTCATATGGTTCAACATTAGAGGCAATAAGTACATGAGTTCCTGTAAATTCTATAGGCTGCGGTTCAATAGAACTACATTGTATACCATAATTAATCATACATATCACCCCTCAAATTTTGCTAACCATTTACTATAATTAGCATTATAAATATTATTGATTGTAGGAATAAACATTAAACTCGCGCCATAAGCATATTGAGCCGTATCATTTAAGAAGTTGTCGCAAGCATAATAGAATGGACCAGCGCTTTGTCCAAAGCCCCAAGAACCACCAACTATAGTTAAAGTAATACCATTTAAGTTTGCATTAGTCCATAGATTATCGCCTACAGGACCAACACTGCTGGCGCTATCAGAACATTCGGCTGGCATAAATACCCAGTCATATTCTTCATTACCATAACCCATCGCAGAAATCCAATTATAGGTGGATGGTAAGCAGAAACCAATGGATTCATAGTTAGAAGTAAGCTGACTTAAATTATAACTATAGTCTTTACAAATATAAGGTACGCCGCCTTGAGACTTACCATCGCCATAAATATTAATGCCGCCAACCATGCGCCAGAGATTACCCCAAGGATTTTCCATACCACGATAACTAATTGCGCGCTTACCATTAACAGTATATACTGTAGAAGTGCCATTAATGATATTCTCTGTAGAAGATGCTGCACCAGTGCCGTTACCGAGACTTGCAGTAGAACCTGTTTGTGAAGCACAGTTCGCGTTTGCGGTAGTAGGAATAAATACAATACCATTTTCAATTGCGGCTTGTCCATTCATAGTACCAAATTCTACTATTTCTAGCATTTGATTAGCAGATTCAGCAGCCATATTAGTAATATGCCATCCAGATCCACGATTACGCGCGTATTGTTCTGCTTGAGCAATTGTAATACGGCTAACTGGTTTTACACCTGCTACAGAGCAGAGTTTATTATTTGCATCTAAAGATCCATTATATGCTGGTAGTAAAACATAATCAACCTCTTCACCATTAATATTGATAAAGATAGGATGAAGTTTGAAGCCAGCCTGTGCAGTACTAGATAGAATAACAGATTCTTTACGAATAATTTTACCCATAGTATTGCGCTCAGTTTGCATTGGAGTTCTTTGATAATAGAATTTTGGCTGATAAACCATTACTTGTCCGTTAGACCCATCATCTGCATAAGTAGGATCTCCATAGAAAGCATTAATTGTACCATCGTCTGCTACATTACAACGCATACGGCCGCCGTACATTGGATATACATCGAAGTCTGAACCCATATTTAAGTAGGTCGCATCTTGAGTTCTTAAAGTAGTCTTATTTTCATAGTCTATCTCTAGGCCAACCGCATTTTTCGCTACATATGTGCCAGATTTAATTAATGCTTCAATAATAGCTTGTTCTGTAGTATCACCAGAGGTAATATGACCATTTGCATCAATAATTACAATATAGCCAGCATTTTCTGGCCCGAAATTACTGCTAGATCCATCTCCAGTAGGAATGTTAGCAATAGCATTATTTACATAAATAGTAGTAGCATAATTGTTTAAAGTAGAAGATTCTACTTTATTGTCTAATGCAGCGGTGATAGCTTTTTGCGTCATGGTGCCATCTTCATTGTTACCGGTGGCTTTATAGAGTTTGGTAATATTTTCAGTATGTAAGGTATTATCTGGATAGGTAGTAATAGCTTGAATTGTGTTTGCAGCATTACCACTTACAGTATTAATAGATACATCTAACTTTTTAATTTCAGCATCTACACCTTCAATATCTAAATTACCTTCTATTTGAGCCTACTATGCTGTTGCTAGTGCTTCTTGTGCGGTTGCCAGTACTGCATCTGCAGCAGCCTGTACAGTAGCAATATCTTCCGCGGCAGCATTAACTGTTGCAATAGCCGCGGCCGCATCCTGCTCTGCTTTTTCTGCTTTAGCGGCAGCTTTATTAGCCTTATTTACATAGATGTCTGTTTGTCCTTGTGGAGTTAATGCTCGTGCAAGCATAATATCAATAATATCCATTATCCTTCACCACCATCATCACTAGAACTTCCACCGAAACTAATCCACTATTTTTTGCTATTTGCAATAAACATTTCAAATGGATCTACTACTACAGCGACAGACCCTAAATTAATTTCTGAAGCAGGAATCTTATTTAAGTCTTCTGGTGCATCACAGAAAAACTCATTGGTGACTTCATTATCCATAGAGCCACGTTTTGTCATTTTATATCCCATTTTTCTACGCCTCCTTTTACATAAAAAAAATAATAGAAGAGAGGCTATCTCTCTTCTATTATGTAATTTAATTCAAGTAAAATCATTATATTTTTTATGGCTTAAAAAATTATGGATTAGTTGTAATCAGTCCTTTTAAAGCAGTAAGTTCTGCTAAAGTAAAGGTTACAGTATCCGTGCCATCTGTAAATGTAATTTCATTATCTATTGTGAAAGTAGGATCAGTGTTTTCAGCTAACCCTGTAATATCAGGAATTACAGTAGTATCTGGTAGCGCGCCCACTTCAGATGCGGTGTAAGTTGGTTTCGTGCTGGCTTGCGCCCAAGTGGGTACTCCAACTTCAGATGCGGTGTAAGTTGGTTTAGTACTTTCCTATGCCCAGGCTGGAACTCCTACCTCACTTGCGGTATATGTTGGTTTTGTATTTGCCTATGCCCAGGCTGGTACACCCACTTCTGTAGCAGTATATGTTGGCTTGGTTGATTCTTTTGCCCATGCATATACATCTGCTGCATTACGTGCGTCAGATAAACGACTATCACTGCCCATTACTACTTGAGTAGTAGTAGCATTACCAGAAGTTGGAACGTCTTTAACTGCAGCAGTTCCTAATAAGCCTGTAATATCACTAGCTTGTACAGAATCAGTTGCAGTAACATGGCCTTCAGCATTAACTGTTACACGATATAAGCCAGATGCCGCTGCGGTATATTGAGCACTTGCGCCCGCATGTTCATATGCACGAGCGCCGTAATCACCACGATATGCGGTAGAACTTGTAGTACCAAGACTTAAATCAGATGCTACTTTAGTATATTGTGTGCCAGACCAACGATAGGAAGTATTCGTCGCGGTATCAACGTAGATCTTTCCAGTTTCTCCAGGAGTTGGGAAAGTCGCTAAAGTACCTTCTAATACATCATCTACATATGATGGAAGATATTGCTCATCTACAATACCAGAAGAATTTAGTTTTAATACTTGATTAGCAGCATTTCCATCACTAATTTGACTAGAAGTAATTGCAATATTTTGAAAAGAAGCTGAAATTTGACCAGCAGTTTCACTTAAAGCTGATAACGTTTTTCCCGCGCCAGGAGATTCAATTGTTCCACCATTTAATGCGGTAATGGAACTAGAGGTATTAGTTGTTGCCGCATCTAGTGCATCTTTTACTGCCTTTGGTGTTGCCGCGTAAGTTTCATCTGAACTATTTATAGAGTTAGATAATTTTGTAACCCCATATGCAGATGTGGTCGCGGTTGTGATAGATTTTGCTGCGCTACTATTACCAGCAACTGTAATTTGTACTTGTGGTGCCGCATTGGTAGTACCGGCTACTATATTCACTACCGGATTGAAATTAGAATGAACAACATTAATACTACCAGAAGTTTGTGTTACAGAAGAGACATATGCGGCACTACTTGCGCCGGTATCACTGCTTGTTAATCCATCTACATGTGTAGATAAATTCGCGATGCCTTCCTCAATATTATTGAGACGCGCTGAACTAACAATATCTCCCTTTACCCATGTTGATCTTGTATAACTCATTTTATCTCCTCCTTATTATGTTGAACTAACGAATCGTTCTTCACTTAATTTTACAGTAATATTAGTAGACGTACCGGCTGCGATATCAGCGCTTATTGATACTGAGTCATTGCCGGTAGTTACAGATATTTCTGATAAAACTGCAGATGGATTACTGATATATGCATAATCTATTGTCATATTTGCATTTACCCCTAATATACTACCACTCGCGGTAATAGTATCATCAGTTGAACCCGCAGCATTACTTAATGTTAGTGTGGTAGTAATAGGAATTACTGGTGCGCCAATATCTGAAGGTGTAATATTAACATCGGCGATACCAGTATTACTATTAATAGTAAGAGTATCACCTATTTTAATTAATCCTAATACTGAAGATGAAGCAGTAGGAATTGTTTTTTTCGTTGGCGTAATTTTACCATTAACATCTTGTGTAATTGTATCAATAAATGCAATCGCAGGAGTATTAGCATCTGCACTAGGACTTGAAACTGGTTCTTGCATAATTTTGTAAGAAACAGAATCACCTAATTTATCCCATTGAGATGATGCTGCGTTTACACCCTTATTGTAAACATAAACGCCTGCATCATTGCCACTTGTAACGATAATAACATTACCATTATCATAATTGGCAAATACTGTTGCATCTGTTGCAGGTGGTAGGCTACTTGTAGTCCCCTTATATACAAATGCAGAAGACAAACCTAAATCAGCTTTCATTGTATCTAATGAGAATGTTTCACCAGCCACTTTTGATTGTTGACCAATAGTTAATGTAGCACTTGAATCTGTCATAGCATCCCAAACGCCTTTAGATGTCATAGCATATGTTTCATTATTGGCAGTATATGTACTTGATAATTGTACAATACCCGTTCCACTTGTAGAAGCAGTTGGTAAATCTGACCATGAAGGTGCGCCCGTACCACCACTTTTTAAAAATTGACCACTTGTACCACCACTAGTTGGAACATAAATTGTAGTTGATCTATTTTGACTTGAACCATTTACTAATACTAATCCATAATAAACAGCCCTTTCAGTCACTAAATCTGTGCCGGTACTTAATGCTACGCCATTACCAGTAGAATTGTCTATTACACCCTTTGCACATGCATCTCCTAATGTATAACTCTTTGTCACAGTTAAAGTTTTAGAACTACCAGTTACTGTAAACTAATTCGTGCTTGTTGCTAAACTTACGCCATCAACACTTCCACCGGTAATTAAAGCATTTGTACTTGGATTATAGGTAAAAGATGCACATTTATTTACTGTATTGGTTACTTTTGTTGTAGCTGTACTATATGCAAGAATAACTGGATAGGCATTGGCAGTAGTAATAACAGCATTTTGCTATACATACGTATTAGTGTCATTATTTAACCAGTTAGTAATCTACCATCCAGATCCATCAAAAATTAATGTTACTACTGATCCAGCCTACCAAGAAGTAGCTGCAGTTTTGCCAGCAACAGTACTACCATAAATATATATTTGATGAGTTGCTTCATTTGAATTAATTTTTAGATATGGACTGGCTACAGTATTACTATTTGTAAATTTAATACTAATAATTGTACCAGTTACTACTGTCCATTCTGCAGGTAGATCTGCTATAGTAACAGCTTTAGGAGTAGTGCCTGCAGCGGTGCTACAAGTGCCATAATAAATTGATTCACCTGTTCTTTTACCATTAATTAAAAATCTATAATCAGTAGATCCTAAGTTTTTCTCATTGGAAGAAGTAGGGAGAACATCAACTCCCAAATTCCATGTAGACATAAATGATCTCCCCCCTTATTATGTAATCGTAACATTACCGCTACTATCAACATTAAATGTAATTGTTTGTGTAGAATTTCCATTAGGTACAGTAACAGTAAATACATTTGTACTACCAGCTGTTGGTGCAACCAAGTGTACTCCAGTAATATAATATGTCGTTGGAGTCATCGCAGTAGAAGAATTGGCTGCAAGTGTGTTTACTGTGCCCTCTACCCATCCAGCAGTACTTGTAGAACAAGTTACTGCCGTACGAGTGGGTGTACATGCAGTGGTAAAAGATACTCCACTTGTATTTGTATTACTTAAAGTACAACTTGAATTATTTGCGGAGGCGGTTGCCGTACCAGATAACGCGCCTCCAGAAATAGTGGTTATTGCTTCCTGTACACTAACATTTAATTCAATACTATTGGGAATATATTTTCCAGCAGTATCAAATAATAATTGCGTACCCGTCTATTGATCAATAGTAATTGAATCACTTAAATATCCTTGTGAATTAACTTCTAAAGTATCATTGACAACTGCCATTATTTAATCATCTCCTTTTACTCATTATAATTAAATAATGGTTATGTAGTAATTGTATATTCGCCAGTATATGTAGCAATACTACCTGATACTAATGTACCATTATTATCATATGCAGTTACTCCATTTAACATACCATCAGAATAACTAGCAACTCCATTTGGAAGACCTGCATCGTCCTTAATTAATGTAGCTAAACTAATTTTAGTTGCACCATAATAACCAGCAGTCATTTGTAGCCAGCCACCAGCAGCAATTACTACTGAAGTATTTTCTGTATAACCAGTACCAGGATCAGAAGCGACAGCAGAAATTGTACCATTTGCAACCGAACTGATTTCGTAATATTCACCTTTTGCATGATATCCCGGAGCAATATTAATATATCTGGTACTTGTACTGCGTCCTATATTTGACCCTACTTTTGTATAACCAGAGGTTATGCTACTAGTAGGACTTGTAGGAAGTGTTAAAGTAGTAATTGGTACATATGTCATTAAACTTTCTGCTTCACTAGTTTTAGCCGTAGCCGTACCGCTTACTGAAACTGAACCAGTTAAATCACTAGGTGCATATCCAGCAGTTGAAACGGTTGCTGTACCACTACCAGTAATGCTAGAAGTTGTACCAGTTGTATTCGCAGCCGCGACTGCTTTAACCGCGACATATACTCCGCTAGATGGGGTTGTAGTTGTAGCATTACCACTTGCTGCATTTGTAACACCGCTTGGCACGCTCTATTTACTAATGCTTACAGTTCCAGGAGCTACTGTTGTAGTCGCGGTTGCATTTGTAGAAGAACCCGTAATAACAGCTGCGGCCATTTTACCAACCTATTTAGAAGTTGATAATTTACTAGAATAAGAAGTATTACCAGAACCTGCATACCAACCTGCGGTGCCAATACCAATTTTAGCACTCGCTGTTACATTTGTTGCATTAATTGGATAATATCCACTTGATAATGTTCCTACAGTAACAGCATCCGTGCCGGATAAATTAGTTGTAGTGATGGAAGGAGTCGCTGCGTTAGTAATTGGAACATACTTTGTTGCTGCAGCCGCACTACCAGCAGTAATACTTTGAGCGGTTGCAGTATTATAATTACTAGTGGTGCCATAACCTGCAGCTGTTACTTTGCCCTATACACTTAAAGATTTTGATACTGCGGGAGCATCTACCTAAACATATACACCAGAGGTTGGTTTCGTGTCAGTAGCGGCACCACTTGCGGCGTCTGTCCATGTATCTCCACTAGGTTTTGCAGTTCTACTAATAATTGGAGTTACTGTACCAGAACTACCACTAGCAATTTCAGTACCTACAGTAACTTTACCAACGGTTTGAGTTACTGTATTAGAATTACCATTTTTAGTACCGCCAACGCTAGCAGAGGCATTGCTACTTACATATCCTGCTGTATCAACGCTTGGCGCGGCAATAGTAGCAGTACCAGAAATATCAAAATTACTATTTGTACTATTATAAGCAAAAGTTAATGATCCAAGAGATGCAGTACCAGATGTAATAGTACCTTTTGGACCAGCTGATACAGGGCCAACCTTTACTGTACGGGCCGCTTCATAACCCGCTGCTATATTAATTGTCTAAGTTGAATTTGTAGGATTAACTGTTGCCCCACTACTAATGGCTGTTGTACCATTTTTTAAATTAGATTGATCAATTTTACCAACTTGTACAGAGCTATCTGTAGCAGAGGCACCACCAGTACCAATCCAGCCTGCTGAAGAAAATGTCATAGAGCCTGTTAATGAAGTTGTTAATGGGTATTTTCCATCTGCAGCAGTTCCAACTGTAACATCTGTTGTCTTATTTGTAATAGATAATGTAGCAGTTCCTACCCCGGGAGTGGATACTGTAATTCCTACATTTTGATTTAAATATTTATTCTCTGTTTGTAATAAGATATTTTTATCGGCAGTACCGTCTACAGTAATGGGTAACTAAAATACACCACTTACAGTTTCCATACTTTCGGTTGTTACGGCCATTTATCTCACCTCATTTTATATTTTCACCATTTTCATTATATCATGTGATATAATTACTTGTCAAGTGTTAATTTTATAATGATAAAAAGAAATACAATGGTAGATTTAATCTACCATTGTATTATTTATTATAGGTTGGTATAAGAACCGGTATAGGTTGGGATATTACCGGTAACAACTGTACCATCTTCATCTAATGCAGTATGCCCAGATAACATATAATCTGCATGTCCCTTAATATCAGTTCCATCTGGAACTAATTTTGCAACACTAATTTTTAAGTTGTCTGTCCAACCAGAATTAATATAAAGATCACCGCCAGAAACTAATACTGGCGCAGCAGTAGTATTAGAAATATCTACATAAGTTTGTCCATTTGTTGCAGAAGTTGCGAATGTAGCGACTTCTAATGTCTCACTACTATTTTTCCAACCTGCGCTTTCAGTACGAGTACCACGAGTTGCATTAGTACCAGATACTGTAGTAGTTCCTTCGGTTACGGTTTGAGTTTTAATATTATAATATCCAATTCCACCGTTATTAGTATCGGTTTGTGCGCCAACAAAGCCCGCAGCTGTACTATATTGAGGTGTTAGAGACACATCATGAGATGCAGAAGTGCCTTCATTAAAGTAAGTGGATAGGCCAGTATTTGCTAAACTTGTAGTTGGAGTAACAGATGTCATTGCGGCGACTGTTACTGTACGACTAGTATGATAATAACCAGCACTAATTGTTACTGTTTGACTAGTAGTTGCTGGTGTAACATTGGCGGTACTTAAAGTTGATTGTTGGATATAATATGCTTTTTCCGCAGTGTTAGAAGAAAGAGAATCTGCAGAAATAGCATTAACTGGATTAGAATCTGCGGTAAAATAACCCGCGGTTGTCACTTGTTTAGTAACTGCTGCACGATTGACAGTACCAGAACCACTCGCGGTAATCTTATAATATCCATTACCATTAGTTTCTGCTAATGTTACTTTAGAGGTTGCATCAATATCAACACCATTTGAAAGACCATTAGAAGTAATAGCTGTGCTACCAGAACCAGCAGTAAGATCACCACCAGTGATAGTTTGCGCGCCGGTACCAATAGTTCCAACTGTAGTATTATCTCCTACTAAACCAGCTTGAGTAGTTTTTACTGCTGCGCCGTCAACTGTAAATGCAGCATTTTGAATTGTGATATATTTAGTTGCTTCTGTAGAATTAGCTGCAGTATTTTGTGCAATAAAACCACCAGTTCCAGCAGAAACTGCGCCTTGTGCGGTAACAGTAATATATTCGCCAGAAGCTGGTTCAGCTGTTTCTACACTAATTAAATTATCTTCATCGTCAATAGCGATAGTGGTTGCGCCACTAGTTAAAGCGCCAGCAGGTGTAACCACTTCAACAATAATATCATTATCGACAAATGTATTTTCCGTTTCTAATAAGGTACGAGTTGTACCACTCGCGGCAACATTTTTTTGTAATAAAAGTTTACCGGTACTTTGATCTATAACTAAATTTGCCATAATTTATTCCTCCTGTTTAAACTGCCGCGCCCGTGTAGACCGGAACAGTTACATTTTGTGAGCCGTCAAATGTATAATTTCCATTTGCGCCGAAAGTTAAAGTATGTTGTAACGATTTTGCAACAATATTATTTGAATCCACGCCATTGATTGTATTAGCATCAATAAAAGGTAAGGTGCCAACCGTATTGACACCATTACCCACTTTAATTCTAGGGTATGAATGCGTTGCATCTGCGGAATAAATTACAACTTCTCCCGCAAGTGGAACAAAGGAAGCATGAGTAATCCAATTCGCTTCAGTGTCCATTTTGAGCTATACACGGGAATTTATAAAATTATTGCTCATTTTCGCTCATCCTCCTCTGTTAATATGAATTAAATAACTGTAGAAGCTGTTCCACAATTTAATACTAATATTGTGCCAGAGGTTTGAACAAGATCTTCCACATCACCTGTTTTTGCAATACGTGCAAATGTAAGTTTTTGAGTAGTACTATCTAAAGTAACATCTTCATAATCAGTACCCGCAGCATTAAGAACGCGTGCGCCAAGGACTGTATTGCTTGGAGTGCTAAAAGTTAAATCAATATTTCTATTAGCATCAATTGTTTGAGTTACACCATTAACACTAATACTTTCAATTGTGTTAACTTCTGCTCCCGCCTCGATACCACTTAATTTAGTACCTTCGGATGCGGTCATTAATCTATCTGTACCATTTTGAGCAACATAAGTACTTGCTGCAGTAGTAGAATCTAATTTACCATTAATTTCATTTTTTAATGCATTAGCTAAATCGTTTTTAGTAATACTGCCTTTAACCGCATAATCACCTTCAGTACCAAGCTCTTGCCAAGTAGAGCCATTATATACCCATTCGGTATTACCAGAAACTACTACATCGCCTGCGGCAGGAGTAGTATATGTTTTACCTGTAATGGTAGGTACTGTACTAGAACCACTTGTAATAATATCTTCTGTAAATCCAATAAAATGCATTGCATTAGCAATCCCACTCATTTGAGAAGATACATATGCTTGTACAGCGGCGCCGGTAATTAAGTGATCATTATTAGCTACGTTACTATCAATAGCTTTTGTAGTAATTGCACCAGTACCATTTCCGACTAATACTTCTCCACTAGAAATAGTACTTAAACCAGTACCGCCGCGGGAAACAGGAAGCGTACCATCAGAAATATCATCGGCACTTAATGCTGAACGTGTAACACTAATTTGCCCATTGGTTTGAGATACAGCAGTAACAAATTGATGCTATACTGCGCTATCAGAAAGACTTAATTGTGAAAGTCTTGTAGTAACAATATTACCAATTTGAGTACCTAATGAATAATCTAAATCAGCCCAAGATTCTAGTTCAGAAAGACGAGTATCAAAACTTTGTAAATTAATTACATAAGTTGTATCACGAGTCCATTCATTTTCACTTGCGGTTTTAGATTCTAAATAGTAAGTATAATAATCGCTTACATTATTACCCTTAACTATACGATATTGCTTACCTTCACCAGCAACAGTTGTAATGTAATTACTTAATCCTGTAATTTCATTTGCACTATAGCTAGGTTTATTTGCGGCTTTTGCCCAGCTGTATACATCGCCTGCTGCGGCCTAAATCCAAGGTAAGTTACTAAATCTATCTGTACCATTACCAACTTTAATACCTATAGCTGGTGGATTTAAACCACTATCTGATGTACCAGATGGAACTTCTGCAATAGCAACTTCACCCGCTTTTAAAATAAATGTACTGCTATTCCAATTTGTTAAAGTATCATACTTTAACTAAATACGAGTTTGAATAGTATTCTCTGCCATAAATAATTCCTCCTTTCAATTAAGTTGCGTTGCCGCCACAAAGTGTTAGACTATCTCCATTTGGTACGTATAGCGCCGAGGTAGATACTCTATTTATGGTCATAAAGCCATCTTGATTTATACCAACATCTGAAGAAGCCCGAACGCCACCAATAGTATTGGTAGTGGCAACCGGTACAATTTGCGCGCCAACACCTATTGCTTCGAGGCGTCCTTCAATTAGTATATATTCTCTATATGCATTATTTTCTTTAATTAAATAAATAATATTTTCATCAGCAGTTTCTGATGTTGGAAGTTCAGTAACTACTCGACGATTCATAGTACTTATTGCCGCGACTGCCTAATCAACATATTGTTTATTTGCAATTTCTTGCGGTAATTCTGGACTATTTGTAATAATTAACTATTCAATAGTATCTCCTTCTTTAATAAAAGAATCTATTAAATCTTCAAAATCCTAACTAAAGGTTAACTACCCATCGTCACCCATAACGAAATAATGACTATCTAATTTATTTAAATAACGCAAATCATTCCATGGAGTAGAACCAGTACCAATTTTTATTAATAAAGTATCAGTTTCTAAACCATATTCACCAGCAAGTAAGGTGGGATTAGCTGTACGCCAAGTTGCGGCTAAATCGCGGCGAATCTAAATTCTATCTTTTACTTTAGACATTTTCAGCACCTCCACCATCTATATGGGTACGTTCAATACTGCCACCAGAAGAAATAATTATATATCCATCATCTTCTGTCCAATAGTATAATGCGCCCATACTTTGATCAAAATATAAAGTTCGCACATTACCTTCTTCTGGAAACTAATCATAAGTATCAAAAACCAATTTACCAGTATGACCAGTTGGTATATCGGGAGGTGGGCATGGCGGGCACGGTGGGATGGGAGCCCAAGAATGACGATTTAATTCATCAATTAAATCGCGAGTACGCGCACGTTGTGTCATATTATATACCTCCTTTTATAATGAATTTAGGTAATTTTAAACGAGTTCCATAATATGAATCAACATGTGTGCCACTAATTGGATTTCCTTCATCATCATATATAGGTTCATGATATACTATAATATCCCAGTAGTAGGTACGTGGCTCTAAAGTTTTTGTATCTTCTGGCACAAAAGAAAAAACGAGTAAATCTTCTTCTGCATCGCAAATTTTATTTATTACAATAGTTTTATATAATTTATCATATACCACTAATGTTGCTATATCATTTTCTTGCATAGAATAAATATTTGGTATAGCAAAGACGCCAGTATCACCTTTAGTAATCATGACACGATCTCCAATTACTCTGATCATATTATCCCTCCTTTAATTTTTTTTTATATTTATTACGTAATGTAGCTTGTTCTGGAAGAATAATTTCTAAATTATAATTAATGCCTTCCAAATAAAGAATTTCTTTTTGAATGGTACACAATTCTTTATCTACATCTTGTAAATATTTGCTAATTTTAATAGCGGAAGCTACCTCACTTAAATTTGTAAGTTCAGTATACATTTCCTAATATAATTTTTTGGTACTCTGTTCCCAATTCTACCATTTCATCATTAATTCTTTAATAGCATTTTTTCTAGTTGTATTATCAACAGATTGAGAACTATATTTATACCATGTATCTGGAATAACTTTAACAGATAATGTATAATTATCAGATAAAAATCTAAAATAATGTGTTGCATAATAATGTGATAATTCATATTCATTTTTTAATTCTTCTAAATGATGATATTCATGACATTTAGAATATCCATATAAACCTAAAAAATCATATGCTTTTGCTAGCTCTTTATGAAAAATTAATCCTTCCATCATATGAATATTTATTTTATTAAAAATCTCTTCAACAGTCATATGAATCACTCCTTAAAAATAGGGCGGGTTGCCCCGCCCGTTGATTAACGAATTTTGGTTATTACTACATTAATATGAGCATCACTTAATGCAGTATCACCATTCATAAATTGAAGAGTTGTTGGTGCTGTTAAGCAATTGCAATTGCAATTATTTTGTAATACACGGACAAATGTTTTGAAGCCAAATGTCCGAGTGTCAGTTATCGCAGCTGGAACAAAAGATGTAATTGCTTGTGGCTAAGCTACACCATTGACCATTAGCTATACAGAAACTTCTGTGGCCGCATCTGGAGTAGCAAAACCATCCATTTCTACTAAATAAATACCTTGTTTATTTAGTTGAATTGTTGCTGGCGCGCTTAAAGCTTCACCGCAACCCTTATCTATAACTACATTATTAAAAGGAAATACTGTATTTGCAGCAACCGCTAAATTATCAGAATAAACTTGTAACATATCTCATTCCTCCTTAATATGAAAAAGAGGGGCGTACTAAGTACGCCCCTATATATGTTTGGTGTACTTAATACACTCGGATTACATATTACATCCTCCACAGAAGGGAGAATTTCCTGCATTATAAGTCCATCCATTTGGATAACGAACGACACCTTGTAAAGCATTTTGAAGTTCAAGTTGATTAATACGATTCTGCATTGCCTCAAACTTATTTGCCTAGAACATATCTTTGATTTCTTGCGCTTGTGCGACAATATTTGCATTGGTTGCGGCATCACGTAATGCAGCGTCATAATTATTCTGCATTAACTGACGGCTTAATCCACCCAAGCACTCATTCTGATGTGCTAGTAAGTTGGCTTGACCAACTGCTAAACCAGCTACATCGCGCTGTAACTCATTATATTTATCGCCAACATAACCAACAATGTCATGATAGACTTGATTGGTTGTCTGTACGCCAGTCATAGAGGCTGCATTTACTGCGGCTAGAATATCGCGAGTTTGTGCCTATAAATTCTAATTATCAAATCCACGATTAATATCGTTTTGAATTGCATTAGAATTATTACCATTGCCGTTCCAACCGAAACCGCCGCCCATCATAGCTAAAATTGCAAATAGCCAAATCATTCCGCCCCAGCCATTGCCGAAGCCATCTCCATCACGACTCATTAGAGCCACATCAGATGCTGTTAAACCGTTTTCACCCATTTGAATCACCTTCATAATATTATTAGCTAGAACAGAAATAACAACCTATTATTTCTACTTATAATATTATTTTATTTCACCCGTGTCGGATCCTTACACGTCCTGCTGCGTTGAAGTAGAACGTAATAAGTTTATTAAAATCCTTCTAACTATAGATTATGTATAGTTAATATAAGATATTTATCTATTTTTTTTCAACACCATAAAAAAAAGAGGGCGCTCTCGCGCCCACTATTAAGATAAAAATTTAGTCATCATATAGCCTGTTTTGCCCTGATAAGTTACTTTAGTCCAACTATCTCCTAAAACTTGAACTCTTTCACCTTTATCAACTCTAGTTAATACTGTATCATTAGTAGATGGGCCGCTTCGTAAAGCTACTTTAACCGCGTTAACTACAGCACTACTCACCTGTGAATTAGGAGTTTCTGAACCATATTCAATGCCTTTTAATTCTCCCCATTCTGCCCATTTACTATTTGTAATTTTACTTTTTATAACACCAGATTCAGTGCTACTAGCTTCAATAACCTCACCGTTTCCAATATATAATCCCACATGAGACCTATCAGTATTATTTTTTAATACAAAGACCGCAGTCCCAGGTTTTAACTATTGACCATCGGTTCTTTTACCTCCACTTAATTTACCCTTTGATGTACAATATTTGTTCCACATTGTATTAGAGCCATGATACATATATCCACCTAATTGATTAAAAGCCCATGTAAATAAGCCGGAACAATCTGCGACATAATGGCCGACCCACTTCTATCCATACTTTTTAGCGTATGAATCAGTTGCGGCATTCTATTTAGCCTAAGTCCATAGAATACCAGCTGTATTAATGATATATCCCCACTTATTATCATAAGCATATTTAAACTTAACAATTAAATTAGCCGCAAGAATCGCCATCATCTGACACCTCCTGCTCATCCATTATATCATCTTGGACTTCTTCTTCTAATTCTTGATTACGTTGCTTATTAAAGGCACTTACCCGACCCATCATCTGCTTAAAGCCGCCGGTGGTAAGCCATTTGAATATAAACCTATCACTATATATATACTTTTCACCTAGTGAATTGATCAGATAAGTGCCCATATTGACTAACATAATCCAGTCCAAATTATAGAGGGTAGATGCCAGAGCTTCCGCCGCTTCTGGTACAACTACTGTTGCGCCCAATGCCGTGAACCGATAGATGGCCCAAATCCAACATATAAACTTGCTCATCCACTTACTGTATTGTAATGCGGCCTTAAGAATCTTCTTACTCTTATTACTCATAAGCATCCCCTCCATTTTCTTATTTCATGTACATATCCTATAAGTTTTTAATGGCGGCTGCCTTCCTAATTTCGCGCTCATGCATATAGCTATAAATAGCCATCATTGGCGCGGGAGGCTCTCCTTTTTCTTTACGATAGCCTTCAATTATGGAAACTACCGCATCGTGTTGTCCTTTAATAGAATCCATTAAAATTACAGATTCGCTATAAAATGCCTTTGCGGCAATAGGAAATTCATCTTTGTATTCTATTGCCTTCATGATATTAGTCTCAGCCATATCCAAAATACATTCTATATTTTCTGTCATACATTTAATAATTTTCATAACCGTTTCACCCCATATCCTATCATAAAATAAATAGTATCAAAGGTTATAAACAATACTATAGTTTTTATTGCTCTAAAATCTTTAATACATCAGACTTATATTTGTCTGGAATTTTTACGCCATATTCAATTGCAGTAACTTCTTCCATTGTTTCTAAACTATTTACATAAGTTTTTAATGCATTATAGTATGTAGTATGATAGATTTTAAATTCATTAGCAGCATTTACTATTTCATTAATTTCTTCACTAGTATAGAATACACAGGTTTCTCCATCTGCATGATAAGGAATTAATTCTTGTGTTTGTGCTAGTGTGCTTAAATTCATTAAATTTAATTGATCTTGCATAGTTAATGAGAAATGCTGTGTCTCTCCCTATATTTCTAAATCAAAACCATTTTCTATTGTAGCGTTACAATCTTTACTTAAGGCTGTAATTTTTAATCGTTTAAGCGCGATAAGCGTCTATTCAGAAATAATATCAGATTCATATATTATAACAGGAGGTTCTTCATCCTATGGAATATATGGTTCATAATTGGGAATAAATTCTTCATCTTGCTATGCCTATAATTCTAAATTATGTAAAGTAGTATATTCTTCTTCAGTTATCTCTATTACCTAAACCTATTCATATGCAATATTGAAATTATCAGGTAACATACACATCCAAGTATCACGATACAGGTGCGCGTAAACATTTATAAACTGGCCATCCACTTCTCCTGCAGTTAAAAAATACCCGCTGATTCTATTATATCTAACAAAATCAATAGAAGAAGCCACACCAATATAGGAATGGTCAGAACCAATTAATTTATAAAATTTCATTGTGTTTCCTCCTTAAAAGAAAGGAGGAGAGGAAAACCTCTCCTCCATATATTAGATTGAGAATTGCGGGACTAATGCACGAACTAGTGTTGTAGAAATATCTAGATTCTAATCATTAAATGTCTAACCATTCTTCATTGTTTTAATAAAACTATAACTTCTCCATGCAGAACCTGATGCATCAAATGTTCTGGTTGTCCAAATACATGATTCAATCCAGCCATATCCATTCGCAGCAGTAAGATCTGTATTAATTTTCGCGCCGGTGAGTACATCGTCTTGACTTACATACATATAGGCCGTTCCACCAGTATACCAAATGTCACCTGGGCGTACCTTCATTGTTTCACCGTCAATGACATATGTGGTATTATCTAGAATAGTATAAGGATTTTGTGCACTAGACATATTAAAGATGCGAGCAGTTGGTAAAATTGGCTATTCTAGGAATTGTAGTTTTAAATATTTATAGCTATCAACATTATTTGGAGCAACTTTAACCAATGTACCACCTGTATTAATTTCATATAATTTAGTAACATTAGTAGTTTTAATCCAATCCCAAGAATGATTTGCTTCTCCTGTATAAGTACTGCTTGCATTTGGCTCAATTTCACGATAAGATGGAAGATAAATAATATCCTATACAGTTTCTCCAATATATTGAGGTTGAGAATCATTTTTCCCTACAGCTCTATGAGCATAACTATTTAATTCTATTGTTTTCATTAATGATTGATAAACAACAGGAAATGCATTATAAATCGTATTATTCATAAATGTACGAACATCAAAATTGGACCAACCGCTATAGTATATATTACTTGCTGTTCCATCCGGATTAGTAAAGCAAGCCTCATCACGGCGACTAAAATCACAGCTTCTATCACCAATTGGCTAGGCCGCAGTGAAATTAATCTTATTAGTAGTATTATTTCCTAATACTAAATGTCCTAATGGATCTGTACTTTCTAGACCGTCATCGAAACCACTAATCTTAAACGCCATCTTTTGATGTGGCCAAGAAGCTAATTTATTACAGTTACCATTACCAAGGTCAGCTTCCCAATATTTAGCATAATAAATTACGCCTTTTGCTGGCATTCTGTTTTGATTTGATTCAATATTAGTAGAAGCAGAAGCACTATAAGTCGCGCCCAATACTAATGGATAATCAACTACCATACTAGAATCCCATGTTAATGTTTTAGTAGTTACTCCAGTGGTTATATTATAGAACTTTGGATCACTATTTGGATTCATATAATATACGTATAACTTATTTCTATCACTTGCTTTAGAAGAGTGACGTAATACAATCATATTACGATAAGTATTATATACACCAGAATCAATAGTCATAGCATCAACTTTAATATAAGTTGTTTCATTAATAGTGCCATCGCCCCATGTGATACGAATTGCAGGAGAAGTTTCCTACGCGCGAGAACCTTGTAGAGAAATTTTAAATCCATTAATCGCGCCATTAACTTCTTTATAACAAGAGGCAATAACAAATTCAGAAGTGACTCTACTCCATAAAGTAGAATCCATTAAGAATTTAAAGTCAATTGCTAAAGTAAAGTCTGTGGCTAAATTACCTAATGGATAGATTGCCTCTAATGTTCTACCGCTACGAGTATTACCATCGTAAATACGCACATCACTATTAGCACCACTTAAGTAAATATAATCTTCATTAGCAGAGATTAGATTATGGGATGGAATAATAGATTGATCGAAATCAAAATCTTGTCCCATTTCAATATACTTAAGATCATATCCAAGATGGTCTAATAATAGTGCAGATCGAGTAGCGGGTTGTTTAATTTGAGTTATTCCATAGAAGTCAGCTGCATTAAGATTATTAATATCATTAATAGTAATATTTGCAGGTGCGGAGAAATCTAATGTTGATTGCTCCCATAATGGATAAACTTCAATATTTCCTGTAATAGTACCTACTGGTCTATTCCAACCCTTGAATACTTTATATCCAGCCGCTTCACTACCTATTGCTGTAGTAATAGCGGGAGAAGGAATATTACTTGCATCAACGCCATAACGTTGAGGATCGCTGACATATAATGGTTCGCCATCAGCATCATACCACGTAACTGTATAATATCTATCCACACGGCTTGCATCTGGATAATCCGCAATTAATTCAGCATCGTCTGTAACAGTTAAACCTTGATAAATTAATTGTGTAGTATCCGCGTCGCGCCAACCAGTAAATGCTATATAATTATTGCCGGAATACTGACCAAAACGATAACTATACTATGCATCTTGTGGTTTTTGTGGTATTGTAATATATGGCGCATTAGTTAATGGATTAATTTCAACTACAGGGTCAATATATTCTTCTCCATAAGCCTTATAAGATTCATATAATAATGTACCATCATAATTCTTATATTGAATACTATATTTAATAATCTATGTACCCTGTGTAGTATCAAATGTAATACCATTTCCAAGTTCAGTTCTGTAATAATTACATTCTACAGTAGACCAGTTACCTGTAATATGAATAATACCAGCTAATACCATATTAGCACCCAATTTATGTTGTAATGAAACTAATGGATCTAATTCATTAATATTAGTAATAGTCCAATCAATATCATTTAATTTTAATTGAGTAATCCCATTTATACCAGCATTATTTAACATATTCTATACGATACGATAAGAATTAGAATAACTGTTCACACTGTTGTAATTAACTAGATTTGCCGCACCTGTGAGAGTTACTGCAGGAACGAGCTAATTCTAATCATCATATGTATCAACTAAATTATATAGATTCTTAAAATCAATTTTTGTTAATACGCTTGGGAATGTAATTTGCTCTAACATACCGCCATCTTTAAAGGTAAAGCTACGAATATTACATCCTGTAGCATTTAATTTCTTTAATAGTGGGAAGTTATCTAATGCAAATGTGTCCGGCGCAGTACCAAACTAGATATTAGTTAAATCTAATTCCTCAAGTAGTGGTAAACCGTCACTTAAGCCCATATTACTAATATCTGCCATGCTTCTATTTGGATATTCTGCACTACCAAGTTTTAAGACACTTAATTTCTTCGCCGCGCCAAGAATAAACTGTTTACATTCAAAATTACCAAGACCATCTAATTCCATAATACGAGATGCATTATAAATAATACATTGTATATTATTGAAATCATGAATATAATCAGCTGCGTCAATTACATAAGATTCACCGCGTTGGACACGTTGAGAAATAGATTGTCCAGTCTAGTCATCATTACCAAGCATAAAGTTAATATACATGGTAGAGTAAGGTTTAATAGTAATGAGTGTATTACGTCCAGCAGTCCAAGTAAATTGTGGACGGAAACTAATCTTATCATTATCATCATATGCACCATTGCGCTGATATTTAGAGTTAATATAGATAGCCATATTACGCTCAAACTGACGACGTTGATAACGTTTTCTACCATTAGCCATATCATTGAGGTAGGTTGTTTCACCCTTACTAACGAATGGACGATAATATTTGCGTTCAAAGTCCATACGCCAAAGTTCTTCTGGGAATTGTGCTTGTAATGTATCAAATTCCTAAATTAAATTTTCAGCATTAAAGCACTGTCCTTTGAGGCGTACATATAAAGCACCGAGTTCGTTATACATATTCTCACGAATACGTCTCCAAATAACACTTTCAGCTTCATTGTAAATCCAGCCAGATACGTCTTTATCTATATCTTCTAGACCGGCACTAAATACCATCTGACCATTATTATTAATACCTAATGCAGTATCATTATCATAGTCCCAAAGATCATAACGATAGCCATCATTAATTGCCGCCTGTGTATCATTTAGAGTAAATGTATCACGATTAGTATAAATAAATTGTGCTGCAGTTTTCTTAAATTCAATTTCTTCTGTAGCAATTTGTAATGCTGTAATAGAACCATTAGCAGTAATTTCTGGATGTGCTGCTAAATAGTCCGCAGGAGTAACAGTATTTAAGTCTTCTAATACATGTCCATCATATTCATATTGGCTAATATAGGTTTTACCATAATGATAGAATGTATTTTTCGCGCGACTATCAATCATGGTATAACGTTCTGTAAATAAATACCAATATAATGGGGCCTCCTCAATAAACCATTCATTTAAATCAGAATTAAATTCTTCGTCTGTTGCAGTAACAATCCAAGAATATAAATCTGCAAATGCTTTCTTATTAGTCTATTGATGTAAATTATTCATAGCTGCTTCAAGATCATTACGAGCAACGGTTTCACCATCTTTAGTAGTAATATCATAACGGAATTCATATGATTTATCCCAGCCTTTACCAGAGGTTGTATCATATAATGACTTATGATAATCATTTAATGAACAGTTCCATTCTGCTTCAGATACAGGATATTTAATACCATAAGATGTTCTAGCAAATGTAATAGGCTCACCAATTTCAGTCCATACAGAATTAACATACATAAATCTACGATAATATGTAAATGCATCTGTAACAGTAGGTACTAGATACAGTACTTCATTAGAAGGATCTAGTATACTAAAGTTATAGCTAGAGCCACTAACGGTGTATTCTGCTGCTTCACATACATGAACTGAAGTCGCAGTTCTTACTACAGCTAAATCCATATTTCCATTCACTTGATTGCGTGGAGTTAGACTACGAGTCTTGCTTTGTTCTGAAATATAATATACACCAGAGCTAAAGCCAGAATTCTTTAAGCCGTTATCACTAATTTCAATACAGAATTCATAAGGGTCTCCTTCGACATTTACACGGGTCTTATCGGTCTTTTTAGAGTCACCGATATTACCAATACCATAAAAATGCCATGGACGATCCGCGGCTGGAAGATCTTTATCTTCGGTAAATTCGCTTGGAGTTCCAGTTTCTTTAATAAAGATAACACAGTTGAAGAATTCCATGTCGTTTTTAATCTTATTATCACGCTTCATTGCTGGAGTTTCATAGGGTAAATATCTATCAAAACGTTTTTGTAGATATGCATTATTAGTATTTTCAGAAGAAGCAATATTTACTTTAATATTGAACCAATTGTTTGGTACAGACTCGGTTGTAAAGCTTACTTTTCCTGTGCCATTATATTCAACTGTGTATCCAGCATTTTCATACTCTTCAGCAGTTAGAATATCATTGGTTAAATCTTCATCTAATCCTTTAACTAAAATAGATTTATAGGTTGGGTCAAATGTATAATTATTCTTTTGTGGCTTTGGTACAATAACAGTATCTATACCATCAAAACCAAACATAATATCTAAGTTACGACCTGCGACACCATAGTTATCAGAGGAAGTACCTTGACCAGCATGATATGCATTTAGTGCTACCCAGTTATCTTCTGGACGCCCATTTTTATAAATCTATCTAATCTTTGTATTTTTAATGAAAGAGGTTTTGCCGCCAGTTAAATTAGGCGCTTCAATCATAATAACACGTAGATCAGGACATTCTTCCGCAATTAATTGTGGTGTAATAGTTACTGCATTTACTAGATTTTTATTACGATTATAACGACTCATCATGTCTTCTGTAGTTAAACCATCTGCATAGAAGTTCGCTAAAATATCTTTATTATCTAAAGCCTGACTATATAAACGCATTTTATAAATATAAACATCACACTCATCGGATCCAATAGTTAAGCAACCTGGATCTGCTTGCTCAAAAATATTATTACGAGAAGCATATAATTTTGCCGCGGATGGCACGCCATCCTCATAAATAATAATACTAGAATTAACGCGACCGGTAATTTCGGGATTAATATTATATTCAAATTCAATAATATCGCCTTCACTATGCGCATATGAAACTATGCCACTAGGAAGATAAATGTTAGAACCTAAAGCATTTAATTCTAAACCATACGCGCGAACTTCTGTATTAGATGCATCTCTTATACTTACAATTTCTGTATATGTTCCATTACCCGCCTCATCGAGCATTTCTACTTCATAAGTTTTTACATTTTCATTTGCATCAGTAATTTGTACTTCAAAAGTACCGGTGTTTGCAAAGCTGTTTGTACTAATTGGAGAAGCAGAAACAGTTTGAATATAAGTATTAGCAGTTTCAACAGTAGAAACGAAAGTAAATAATATCATTGCAATAATACCATCTTTTCCACTCTTGCCTTCTACCACAAAACCGTTTAATAAAGCATCAAAGTTAACTGGTTCTACTTGACGATATGCATAAGTTACAGAGGAAGAATCCGTACTTTCATTTACTAATCTATTGTATACTGCAGTAGCATTAGTATTAGTAGCACTACCTGCGTCATATGTAGTCTCATCAAATAGATAATTAGTAATTTCTGTTTTAATAGTGCTATAATCAATAGCATCAGTAGTCTATTTGCCAGAAAGCACCTGTAATAAATATTCACGATGTGCTTGTGTACTAGCTTGATTAGCAATATCATAAATATTAGAAATATATTTCTTAATTTTTTTCTTATTGCTATTTTTAGCATCGACTTCTGCTGCCGCGCGAACAGTATTATTTAATATATCAGAGAACGGACTATTATTTAATACTGTTTGACCAATAGCTTCTTTAACCACTTTATTAGCACTATTAAGGGTTTTAGTATAAATATATTTAGTATTTAAATAACTATGTAATAAGGTATCTTCATCTTCTAAATCCTATTTACTAGCTAATATAGATTTACCATAGTTAATAATAGTATTTGTCTGACGATCTAAACTAGTAAGGAAAGGAGTATTTGGAGTTTTAACATTATCAATTTTAAATGTACATTTAAAATTAGAACCACCTAAACCTTCCATACCAGACCAGAATAGTGTTAATGGAGAAGTAGTTCCGCCACTTTCCTAAACAAATTCTACGCGACTACCAGCTTTAACACAGAAACATGGGACATCATCAACAGTAACCCAGCCGCCAGTACGCCAGTCAAAGTGCGCGCCTTGAGGTATACGCATTTTATAAGTAACACCGTTGTGAGTATCACTCCATAAACGTAATGATTCATCTTCTACATTATTGGAGTATTGTTCCGGTTTAAAGTCGAACATTAAATTATCTGTTTTAATATTAATCTACTCTGCAGCCTTATTAACTACAATATTAAATACAAGAGATTGACCGCCGGTTGCAATTGTTAATGCATAATATTCAACATCAGCAATCATATCGTGTAATCTAAAGTTGTAGGTATATGCGCCAGTAGACAAATTCTCGGTAGGACGACTTAATTCTGGTACAGTCTCTCTATTTGTAACAACATTAGAAGCGTTATAAGTAAGACGCTCTACTGTAAATGTCACAGCAACTGATTCTCCACTTGGAACATATAGATAATATGGCAGTCTTAATACTTGATACTGCTCATTAGTTTGAGTCTAAAGGCTCGCGCCACTAAATAGCATTAAACTATCTGTTACACCATCAATTAAACCTAATTGATAAGTTAGTGGATCAGAGTATAACATTGTACCACTAATAGTCTAACCAGCTCTAATAGTAAGACTATGTGTACCCTATAGATTTGCTAAAGCTTCTTTTCTAATAACAATATTTGTATTAGTAATAGTTGCTGGAACAGTATTATTATCTAATAATATTTCAAATGTAGGAGTAATATCGCTCATACCGACGAACTGATATGGAATAGTTAAATTATTATTAATAGAATATGTCTATTGATCTGTAAAAGTACTAGTGAGAGCTATTTCTACTACAGTAATATATACTGTAACTACTCTGTCATGAATATTTTCATTATAAGGTGAGTGTAAAGTAAGAATAAAGGTAGAAGTTCTATTCGTTTCACAATATTGTTCAATATGTGGAATAGAAATATTACTTAAACCCAAATCATAATCTGCTTTAGAAAGATAATTTACAACGCCATCAGAAGCCGCAATTACAGTACCAAGCGCATCTGTTAGTGTATAACCAACTGATTGATAATCATAGCCATTTTCTTCGTCATAGGTATAACAAGTATATCCATAATTTAATGTAATACCCCTGCTTGCTGCATCAAGAGAGATACGCATATTAGAATCTCCACGTACTTTAGCATAGATTTTATGGGCACCAGTATCACCACCGCCTCCACCACCTTTAGGTAGTTCTACATGTGCTAAAAGATAATTCTAATAATTTGGTACGTTTTCAACTTCATCAGATGAAACATCTGTGCCAAAATCAAATCCATATAAATCTAAATATTCGGTTGCTTCACTTGTCTATTCATCAATTTCTTGTGAACGTGCGATTTGATAACTCTTTAATGTATTAGTAGGAATACCAATTTCAATACGTGTCCAAACTGTTTCTTCATTTGCATTGGTAGATTGTAAATAACGATAATGATGTCTAATACCATCACTCTGTAATACATAATAATCTTTATTAGTTTCTTTTGTAGCGAGTTCAAAAGCATTATATGTTTCATAATCTTCTGCATTACTATTACCACTGCCGCTTCCGCCGCCTCCACTAATAAGTTCCCATGTATATACATCTGGATCAGAACTAGTTTTAATATATTTCCAATAATAATACTTATCGCCCTTCTTAATTAAATAATCTACATTTTCATCTGGATTATCAATAATTGGTAGGCCTTGTGGAGTATATGTCGCATCAGATATAACTACTGTAGAAGAACTATTATCATTTTCTAAAGTAGTTACTCGTAATTCTACTGCATCAAACCGATCATCTAAAGTGTCAACATTAGTACGATGAGCATTACTAATTTCGTTTGCGAGTACATCAATACGACTATTTGCAGAAGTCATATCTACTTCAGTTTCTAGCGCGCCAATACGAGTGTCTAATCCAGCAATTGTACCATTAACGCCATTAATCGCGGCAATATCATCTTCAATCGCTTCAAAACGATCATTTAATGTACCATCATTATTAGCATTATCAATTTCTGTTTCAACCGCAGCTAAACGACTATGAATAGTACCAGATTCATTACCATCAATATCATCCAATCTAGCTTCAATTGCATCAATAGAATTATTGATAGTTGTATCCACACTCTCTAAATCAGTAAAGCGCTGATTTAAAGTATCATTAGCTACACCACTACGATGCGCGCCAGTAATTTCGGACGTTTTATTATTAGTATAGGTTTGAGCATCTTGTCCCACTTTAGTTATAATCTATTTTAAATTCGTTGCTGGACTTGCGTCAATTGTTTCTGCATCAGTATATCCGATTTTATTTTGAATCTTCTAAATATCGACGGCTGTACCATTTGTAATAGCATTATTTAAATCAGTAATGCTACTAGCATTAGCAGAAATTAAACTACGAATATCGTTTAAATTATTAACTAGGTAGGTTTTTCCTTGACGTGCATTAATGAGTTCAGTACTAATGTTACTAGAAACTAAATCTTGCTCTTCATTTTTAGTATCCATTTGTGCTAAACGAGCTGCTAATGAAATTGCACCATGACTGTCTACAACACCATTTGCTGCGGCTGTTAATGCGTTTGTATGCGCTGATACAGTAGTAGTTAAAGCATCAGCATTAGTCTGAATACCAGTAATGATCTGTGGTAAAGTTAAACCATCTTCAAGTAGTGGACTAATTTGATTCCAAGCATTCTGACCAGGAATAACATTAGCTTCTAATTGAGTGACAGAAGTACTCATACGATTAACAATACTAACCGCACTATTAATAGTGTCTTCATCATTACCAACACGTGTAGTTAATGCTTCCAGATTAAGCGTATTTTCATTTATTTCTCGTAATGCTTCAGCAATTCCTGCTTCCATATTATTAACATTATCAGCAGTAATTGGTTCTTCAGCGTTCCAAGTATGTGGGCCAGTATAATCGACCGCATATTGATTAATACGCTATCTGACTTCATTCGTGATCGCCATAATATTTACCTCCTTTTTCTCGATATAGGTCATGCCTTGATAAGCATTTTTCCTCTAAATTTGTGTAGGTACGAACTGATCAATATTATATTTTTTATTGGTATAATAAAAAAATTGCGGCTTTCGCCGCATTTAAGATTTCCATTCGCAACTTATTGGTTCAAATTCTGCAATTGGTTTTATAAATTCTCGTGCCTTTTTACAAGCCTCTTCAATTGATATAGCCTTGACCATTAATTCAAGTGATATGATATCAATGTCCTTGTTCTCAAACTGTGTAAGACCTTTAACAATATACCATTCATCATTCATTTAAATTTCTCCTCTACATATCCATCTTCGGTGGTATAATAAATTTTTTTGATTCCCAATTCGCGCAACATCATCATACAAGCAGGACACGGGCGCGAAGGTGCAAGAAAACCATTCTTATATTCTCTATACAAATAAATATGGACTTTCGTCCAGTCCAGGCTATCCCCAAATTTCCAGCGCAAACGTTGTACTAAAGATGCTTCTGCGTGCGCTTTATCGGGAGTATCTGCATTAAATCTATATACATTATAGCGTGCTTGTAGTGGAGAAGTTTTATTAGTATTCCATGCATTAGCTACAATCGTCCCTTTATAAACTGCAATTGCGCCTATCATCGGTGCAAATCTATGAGAACCAGTATAGGTCGCGCGCATAGACGCTTCTCTCGCAAACTTAAAATATCTTTCCTTCATCTTTTTGTTCCTTCAACCATCTACATTCATGTGGTTCCATATGACAAATTTTCTTATCATTCTTACAATACCATTCTCCAGATTTTTCTATAATGGGAGGATATGGTTTCCATTCACTGAAAATACATTCATCTTGTTTTGGCATCTCATCAACTATAAATTTCATACTTTTTTCTCCTCCTATAATAAAATTATACCATAAACTTCATATAAGTCAAATACTTATAATTCGAGGTGATAGCATATGAAAATTAAGGTGAAGGTAACAACACCAAGTAATATGAAATACTTTAAATGCGCGAGTGGCGCCATTGTTGAAGTTGAACTTGAAGATTATGTCAGATGTGTAGTAGCATCTGAAATTGGTAAAGCTTCATTAGAAGCGTGTAAGGCACAGGCAATAGCTTGTCGTACATTCGCTTGTTCGCGCGGAGTGCTTGATGGTAAACCTATTAGTGATGACGCGGGAAAAGCACAAGCATATATAGCTGCGCGCAATTACTATGATGTATGTAATTAGGCTACAAAAGAAACCGAAGGTTAGGTACTAATGTATGGCGGTCGCTATTGTACAACTTATTTTTCTCATTCAAATGGCGGTCGTACATATGCTTGTGAAGAAGTCTGGAATCAAAAGAAACCATATCTAGTCGGGCGCAAAGATGAGTGGACATAGAAATCTGGAGTTAAGCGCAACGGACATGGTATTGGTTTGAGTCAAGCGGGCGCTAAATATGCTGGAGAACATGGGGTAGGATATCGGGAAATATTAAGTTTCTATTATCCCTATACTACATTAAAGCAAATAGAAATGACAGTCGATGGCGAAGATTACCATATGAAAGTTATGGAAGAAGTAAAGGTTCGAGTAGAGAATGCTCTAAAAGAATTAGAGGGGATGCTGTAAAGCATCCCCTCTTTTTTTTTATTTTATATCTTTACTGATACGCTCTTCAATCTGTTGTTGCAGTCCGATACGTCTATCTTCTAACCGCATACCAAAGTTATTAAAGGCTTCAATCATATCGCCAAGACGTCTATCAATAGTCTGGACAAACCTGTTTGCACGCTTAAAGAAACTCTTATAACACTTATCTTTCGCACGAGAGAAGGCAATCATCCTACCAAGCTCTTCGTTCCATTCATCTTCAGCCGCGCAAACTGCTTTACCCATAAAGGAATGGGGCATTGCCAACTGGTCTTCTAGAATGTATTCTAGACCCATCCAAAAATCCATATCTTTCCATCTAAAATGTTCATGGATAAAATCTATTACCATGAAGTGTGTATTAGGAATAACGCAAACTACCGTCCGCGCATCCTTATCGACATAAAACTTACAATCCGACATTTTAATTCCTTTATTCATTTTCTTTCTCCTTTATTTTCTTATTAGATTAATAATAATTGCAATAAACCATATCACCATACAAAATACAACCACAATAAGGCATAGCCATATTGGAATTAATAAAATAAACCATGATACAGTAATTACATTTGTTAATTTTAATATAACAATTACCACGATAAGTCCCAACAGAACAAAATCAATTATCCTATCATCCGTATTCATACTTTAAACCATCTTTCTTTATTACAATATTGGCATTTGCGTAAAACTTGCATCTTACCGCGGTACAATACTATCCAATGATGATGACATTTCTTGTTTATTCGTATAACTAAAAATAGTACCACAATTGCAACAACGACAATTGGTAGTAGTAATATTAGGATTTTCATTTATCAATATACCATCCTTATAGATTGGTGTCCAGCCCATACAAGTAACGGTTGAATATAATTCAGCATAATAGGATTCGCCGCAATTAGGACATTTTATCATTTGGATCCTCCAAAATATATACATAAGCACGGTATCTCCGCACTTTTGCAGGCTCATCATCTTCTGTAGTATAATGTACCATATTAGAATCAATCATTTTTTGTGCAAGCATTTCCATAAGGCGCTGATATGCATATTTTTCAATTTGTTCACCTTCAGCTTCTTTAACTGCTTGCAAATTGAAATATGTCTCCGCGACAATTTTAATTGGATGTGCTTCAATATATTTATATTGAATTGGACGTATTATATCTGGCATAGTTTTTCCGCCCAATATTTTAATTAACCATTGTCTAAATTTACTCATCTTTGATCACCTCAAAGGAGTCTTCACCCCAGATTACTCCAAGAGTACTACCATTATCCCAGGCTACATGAATAGTTCCAGCGTCATCTATAAATTTAATAGTACCTTGGGTTCCTGTTGGCACAGGATGACTATCATTCATATAATTAAGTTTGACTCTTGTACCCACAGGATAAAATTTACGAAGATAAGTCAAATTATCATAAATCCAATTTTTCATATTTCTATTCTCCTTTCTGATATAATTATAACTTAAATTTGAAAAAAAGTCAAATAAAAAAGAGGGAGATATTTCTATCTCCCTATAGGAACCGTCCTCACCTTATAGAAAGTTCCGTTTTCTCCCTTTCTACAATTTTATTATACTCTAATGTTTGAGAAAAGTCAAGTATTAACTTATTCAACTCAAATATTAAATTTTACTCTTGTATGGGATTTCTTAAAGCTTCTCGCACAGCTTCGCGCCACTTTTCTGGCACATCATCAATTGTTATTTTACCTTCTTTAATTCTTTTTACATATAATTTAACCATCAGTATCACTCCCTTAATCAAGTTAAACGATTTTCTAAGTTAGCTATTCTATCAGCTAAACTATTACATGTTTGAACAATTGTGTTTAATTGAGTATTTAAATTAGCTGGTATATTATTTACAGTACTTTGTAAGTTAAAAACTTGAGTATTAAGACTTTCTAAATCAGTGTTTATTCTCTCAATACTATTTGTATTATTTTCTATAGTAGTATCCATTTCATCAATAATTTCAGCTAATTCAAGAATACTATCAATACTATTATCTATATTAGTATTAATTACTTCTTCCGCGTTATCTGTTAAAATAGTAGCATCTACTTGTACTGTTATACGGCGACGCTCCCTTATATATTCCTCAGATATAGACTTTACACTTGATGTAGACCACATAGATAAAAGTTCATCATTATCATCATATACTGATATAATAGGATGGTTTCCAAGCATGGTTATAATTTCTGTTAAAGAAGCTTCTGTATATAAATCTAATGTACCTATTTCTTTATATACAGACCATCCAGCCTCTGTAAAAACATTATTATTTACAGTAATTTTCATAATATTCCTCCTTATGCTGTTCTTTTCCATACATATACTGCTAAGTATGGTGGCATAGTTGCAATTGTTGCGGCAGTACCGCTGAAAGTTGGATTGGTAAATCCATGATCATGGCCGCCACCTCCACCAGCATTGGCAGTATTTCCTGTATTACCACCTGTATTAAAAGCGCTACTGTTAGCTGTGTTTGTTGTACTTGGTCCATTAGAAGCAACAGTACTTGTATTAACTGTATGGGTATGACCATTATGTGTATGCGTATGATCTTGATAACCATTAATAGCCAAGCCTTGTGGATGGGAAGAGGTAGTACCATAAGCTGAAGAAATACCGCCGCCATAAGTACTACTAAATGTATTATTAACTTCACGTACATCAATATATTTTTGAGATCCCATAAAAGAACAAGCAGAACCTTTATTAAATTCAATACGTGTACTACTCGTATTTCCACTATTTCCAGCAGTACCAGTTGCTTTAACATAATTATGTGTATGGCTATTTAATCCGTGCGCATGAGCCCCAACGCTATGAGTATGATTATTTAATCCATGGGCATGTGCAGGAATTTCAGTTGTAGTTAATGTATGGCTACTAACTGAACCGCCGCTATTGGATCCTGCAGGTGTATAACTAACACTTTTTGCGCCACCAGTACTACCTGCAGTAATACCGGAATCTTCACAAGCATATAAAAACTATCCCTTAATCTATTCCCACGTACCACCAAATAGAGTAGCTGGAGATGTAGAAGCGGTAGACATATAGATAGCGCCTATGGGATAGATAACTTCCCAAAGATGATCTAATCTATGATCTAGTGGCTAATTTATTGTTGAAACAGCCATTTAAATCACCTCTTACCTATTATTTTCTAACTCTGCAATTCTATCAGCTAATCTGTTATAGGTAGTTTCAAGTGCGCTAATACGTTCATTTACATTTTGAGGCATTGCAGAAATTTTAGCTTCCGCTGCAGTAAGAGCATCCTACATTTTATTAATAATATCCTATGCGACATTTATAATAGAAATAAGTTCATTAAAACGTTTGTCCGTATGATCAGCTTTATCATCAAAAGATTTAATTGTTTCTTCTACGCGTGATTTATATTGCTGAATAAACTCTTTTACATTATTTTGAGTTGATTCTATTTCGGAATAGATTTCAGCTAATTCTAAAATACATTCCTCTGCACCATCAATACCATTAATTAACTATTCTTCTGTAGTTTCTGGTGCGGCTGCGACATATAAAGTAATTAAGATATTTCCAGAACTCTTTCTTTCGATTGCAGAAAATTGTAATGCATTCCAAACACCAATTACAGTGTCTTCTTCATATACTTCTATAGGATAGTTCTATGAAAATAATTCAACTAGCTCTCCCATAGTATAAGTTGAAGGAATCATTTCAATTGTAGCTTTTCCTTCATTTAATTTCCAATCGCAATCTTTAAATAATATATTATTATATTTAATATCCATATTGTCCCTCCATTATGCGGTCCTTTTCCACATATATACTGCAAGATAGGGTGGCATTGTATCAATTGTAGCTGCGGTACCTGTAAATCCATGGTTGTGAGAACCACCTCCACCAGTATTTCCAATAGTACCAGCTGCAGTGACACTATGTGAGTGATTTGCACTAATACCATTAGTAGTACCAGAATGTGTATGCCCAGCACTTTGATTACCTGTGGTTGTAGTATGAGTATGCCAGGCAGAGACTGTGCCGGTCGCGCCTGTACCACTTTCAGATGTTGTACCAGAAATACTAGCGCTTAAAGCAATCCAGTTATGATAGCCTCTTCCTGAACTTGGCGATGCCCAGTTGTAAATACTATCACCAGATCCATTATTATGATAACCTAGGTACCGGTCACCGCTCCAATAAATACCACTATGAGTATGAGAATTTGACCAAGTGTGCGTATGCTTTGGGCCTGTATGCGTATGATTGGCGCTAGGATTACCCGATGTACCAGTATGCGTATGATTAGCTGAAATACCGCCAGTAGTAAAAGTATGAGTATGTCCAGCACTCTAATTACCAGTATTAACTGAACTACCTGTAAATGTATGATTATGACTAGGCATTTCAGCGGTTGTTAATGTATGTCCATCAACACTACCAGCTGGAGTATAACTTTGACTTACTGCACCACCTGTACCTTCTACAGTTGTATAGGTATCTCCAACACCCAATAAAAATCTATCTTTTAACTAAACCCATGTGCCACCAAATAAAGTTGAGGGAGAGGTAGATACTACAGACATATAAATAGAACCAATAGGATAAATAGTTTCCCACATATTCTATATAGCCGTAGTATGTTCACTAACTATACGATCTAATGGTTGCTATATAGTAGATATTGCCATTTAGCCACCCTCCTACTTAAATTATTTCCAAAAATTTTGCCATCATATACCAGCCATGCCACTTACCATAACTAATTTGCGCCCATTCTTCTCCTGGGTTTTCAATAGTTACTGTCGCGCCAATTGGTATCTCTTCATATATACCACATTTGGTTGTAGGTTCTTTACGCATTTTAACATAGCGGCCAGATTTAGCTACTACTTTTGCTTTACTACCCTATTGTGGTTCTTCCTTTGGAGTTTCAGGAACTGGTTCAGTTCCTAATCTTTTAAGCCAGCCTTTGTAAGTCCAATATCTAATTGTAGTATCGTCTTTTACAGTTGGCTTCCACATGTGTGTAATTTTTAAAGGATTTATACTTGTTACAATACCAATATGCATGTAATCGCGCACATCGCCATTGTAATATTGTCCACCTTTTCTATAACGACCTGGCAAAGCATATCCTTTTTCATTTGGTTCATAAGTCTAGAATACTGCGTCACCAACTTTAAGTTCACTCACATTATTTACTTTTTCTAATTTAGTAATTTCTTTACGTGCGAACCAGTTACTACCATGAATTCCAGACCATTTAATACCAGCGCGCCTAAATGCACCAATAATTAAACCAATACAATCACATGTTCCTCTAGATCCATCTCCACCAGTTTTATATGATGGTCTTAGCGCCTTTATGACAGCAATTTTGGATAAAAATTTTTCTAATAAAGTCATACTATCACCTACTTTAGTGAGTATTTCTCAAATTAAAGTGATGGTAGTATAATAAATCACATATTTATTTTTACAGTAATAAATTAAAATATAAATAAATCTAAATAATCTGGCTCAAGTCCAAGACAATCTCTTAAAATATCTTCCACCTCATCCAATGAGCCGTCCATGAAAGCAAGTTCCATTTCAGCTGCACAATCGCGTACAGCTGACATCGCTTCATTATAACTAATACTATCCCGTGTAGCAATCATCTGAGCAAGTTCTTCAAGTGTCTTCGGCATTGTCATTCTCCTTTGCAATTTGATCAATAACATTAAAAAGAATATCATTCCAATCTTGTATTAGATTGTATAGTTTACCATTATTTCCATCTGTATAAAGTGTTTTCAGTGTAGTAAGACCACCAGAAAGAAATTCAAGATCCCTTAGGACTTTTACTCGATTCATTTTTAACCTCCTTTGGACATACTAAACTATCTGGACACATAATATTTGTCCAATCTATTCTTACCATCGCTTGTTTACCTTCATATTCAAGACGAGTGACTTCATACCCAAGTGCGCGCAAAGCATCTATAACATGATTATTTATTTGACCTGCATATAATATGTGTGTGCCACCATGCTGTACACTATCTAATATACGCACTTCAAGATGAGTATAAATAGAGAAGTCTTCTGGTGACACCAAATATGAAATCGCGCGGGCTTCGAGCGCAGTAAAAAGAGTTAGCATACCCTTTCCTCACTGCGCCAAGCACTCATCGCAAGTTCTCTTGTAGGTAAGGCTGGAGTAGTATGCCCGCATTTTAAACACTCAATCCACCATGCCTCATCTGTTTCCGGCTCAGTTTGATGATGTATTGTATATCTATAATGAGTACATTTAGAACAATACATACTAGGCCACCAAGCAGAATGCTGTTCAATTTCTTCTGTAAATGTTACTTTCATTCTCTTTCTTCTCCTTTCGCCCAATGTGTTACTTGTAGTCTATAATAGTATTTATAGTTTTCACGAGTAATTATATAGGAATATGTAGACTGGGTAGCATTTGGGATATCATGCCATAGTTCTTGTCCATCTGCGCCATATTCCCCTTCAATATGATATTGCCACTGATATTCAAGAATACGTCCTTCGCCGCCAGTAATATGGCTATAAAAGTGAACAGTACTGCCGAACGCGACTTCTCCTTCAAATTCATACCATATTTCAATATTTACATGAACTTCAGGTTCTGGTGTAGGCTCTGGAGTTGGCTCTACGACTTCTTCAATAACTTCTTGTTGTGGGCTTAGGTCAGTGGTAGTTGCCAGGCTTTCACTATAGGCGCAACATACACATAGTACAATCGCGCAAATCAAAATAATATTAAGTATTTTTTTCATCTCTGTTCCTCACTTTATCATTAAAATTTTCTTTCTCTTCCCTAATCACTACTTCTTCGTAGTTAGAGAAATGATTGCCGCAAAAGATACAATTTGGACGCAAATCAAATTGCCGCATGCGGCAGTTGCTACAAAAATATGTATTCTTATCTTTCAAAAGTTTGCTAATCATATAATTCACCTCAATCCCACAGTTTATAGAAATGTTCTCCTAATAGAGACATTACTCTACGAACATTTGCTTCGCCCTGTTCACTCAATTCTTTCATACGAGCAAAATACTTCTTATTGAGTTCGGTGTGCTCTGGAGTAGAAGCATGATACATTCCATTCTCATCTGGTTTCCAAGGCTTCCATTCATCCATCAGATGCTTAATATGCTGCTCACGATACTCATTGTGTTCGTCCTGCCAATCTTCGCGCCCAGTTTCAAGCAAATCAGCCATTTCGTGAAGCCAATCATGCCATTTTTCTGGAGTAGTAAACGGTTCGCATCCAGGATAGGCACTACCATGATCAGCCATGTAGCGGAGCATATTTGGTACAGTATGAAGGAACCAACTATCCCAGTCCCAAACATCTCCATATGTCCAACCATAGACAGAGCGGCGCCAAGCATCTCTTATATTGCGCCAAGCACATTTAACCCATTGCCAGGGGTGAGTTATAAGATAGCGTTTATTATATGGCATATACCATACCGAGTATTTATCCATTTTATACACTCCTACTTTTTCTTTCTACTTTATTATAACATAAAAATTATTAAAAGTCAAATAAAAAAAGAGGCGGCTAAATGCCGCCATATATATTATTCTGATTTAGTCCAAGCTTCACTTTTGTGCGCTAAACCGTTGCTATTTGTAATCTTACTAGCTACGAACGATATATTTGGAAATCTCGTATTACCATATCCATACTCTAAATGTGTATGATAGGAACGACAAGCTTCACCATAATCACTCTTTACGTCAATTCCTTTACTATAATTATCACCATCATGACGAATATAGTGAACAAAGAAATCACGTACAGCTTTATCTTTATTCCAAGTTTCATTATATCCTGGCACTACCTTATCTTCTTCATCGGTAACCATACAAGAAACATAAGTCATATTAGGATAATTTGGATTATTATAAGCCATTTTCATTTGACTATGAAATGATTGAATTGCTGAATCAAGTGTATCATGCACTTCAATGCCGCAATTATATGTATCTCCATCTTTACGAATACGATGGAGGAAAAACTTATTTTCCATAATATTTTACCTCCTTATTAAACAGTAGGAGCCTGCCAAGTTTCTTCTACTGGTTCGCGAGAACCATCAGCTGAATCTAAACGACAACGCACGTAATCAATATCTGCGTTATTTCCATAACCATATGCTCCAAGATAAGCATGATATGTTTGGAAAGCTGCAGATTCATTATCTGCATTAGGATCGTTTTTTACTACAATACCTTTGCTCCAAGTATCGTTAGTTTTATTATGATACATTTGGTGTACAAAATATACATTTCTCATTTATAATTCCTCCTTATGTTGCCGCGGCGATAGTTAGAGTTCCTGTACTTTTATCAAAAGTACCCGTTAATCCAGATGAAGCATCAAATACAACCGATTTAAGGCTTGCTTCACGAACTTCTACACTCCAAGTACCATTAGACTATAATTTATAAACATATACCTAGTCACTCATTTGATTAATTGTTTTATTGTTTGGGTTCATGGAACGATAATATTGGAACTCTACATTGTTTGGATTGGTAGCATCATTAACATAAGCCATGAATGCCATACGAGTTTGACTACCTGATGCCGGATTAGCATTGGATGAAGCACGACAATAAACAATTACATTGTTTTTATATGCATTTATAAATTCTTGCCAAGTTGAATGTCCATATGATAAGATTACCATAGGTAAACCACCACTTTTATATGTACCATCACCCGATAAGAATTTATCTTCTTCACCCGCGGACGGCGCAGGAACTAAGCCACCTGCACCATCATCATTTTCGGACGCGCCAACCATAGTAGTGGGTAAAGCGTTTTGAGCGGTCCAGGCGCCATTACTTACCTATAATATACTACCATTATCACTAGCAGTAACATCTGGTACGCCTGTTGGCGCCACACCAACGGTCCATTGGCCATTCTCTACTTTTAGGATTTCTCCATTATTACTAGCTGTAACAGTAGGAACCTATAATGGGATCCCTAATGTTAAATGAAAATGTCCATCTACTTCTGTTAAACTAGAGGTTGGAGTAGAACCAGTAGGTAATACTGTAACAGAAGTAGTCATGTTATTTAGTTTTAACGCTGCGGCAACAGTTGTTCCATTGGGATCAACTACATTTGTTAGAGCAGTGAGCGCGGTAACAATGTCTTGTCCAGTTTCATCTGTTAAAATTCTTTTACTTACATCAGGCATTGTTATTCGCCTCCTCTGTTATAGTCTATATAATATATCCCTAATTATCTACACTTAAACGTAATGATTTAAAAGTTTCTAGTGCAATTTTGTCTGCCGCGGACATAAGTCCATGCATAGTTGTCGTAGCATCTGTTAATGTGCCCACACTACGTGCGCCAGAAGCACTATAAAAAACTTCTCCTTCAATCACACTTTCGGGATTTGCAGAAGTATCAGTTATATCCATCAATACCTAATTACCATAAATTACTTTATTTTTATATTGATTGGGCATTAATCCTCACCACCTTAGGCGTTAGGATCAACAGTACCAATTGTTACAGTAACTCCACCAGCCGCATTATCACTTTCGCTATATGCGATTGCCGCGACATTAATTTGAGTAATAGCATTATAATTACCTAAATCAGATGGGGTAATTGTTTGAGCAGTTGTATATGGGGTGACACTAGCTGAAGTTGCCGCCATATCTTCAGAGCCACTCATTGTACCTTCTACACCTAAAATGGTAATACCTTCACGAATGTTAGTTGCAATTAATTTTGCTTGTTCAGTGCTATCAATACTAACACTACCAGAACCATCATGATAGCCCTGTTGAATAGTGACAGTACCAGCTACTGTAGAAATTGTGCCAGTCTGTTGTCCACGATTTGGCATAGTACCAGTTAATTTGGAACCATTTTTGTAAGCGGTCTTAGTAGATAAAATTTCCGCCGCGACAGCGGTAGCATCAGAAGTATCTGCATCATATGTACAAATACCAGTGGTAATTTCACCAGTTGGTAAGTGGAACTATTTACCAGATAATACGTCTGAACGAGTAACATCGTCGCCAGTTAAGTCAATTAAGGTTTGACCGCCATAAATAACTTTATTTTTATATTGATTATTAGCCATAGGTCTTCCTCCTTATCCTATAATAACTGTATATCCACCCGCATCATTGGTTGTTTCATAATACGGGATTGCATGTACAATAATATCGTCTGTGGCCAGCTTACCTTTAGTTCGTAATAATTGTGCGATTTCGACCATTGGAGTAACTTCATACTAACCAGTATAAAGTTCAATGTCGGTGCTAGTATGGACTTCATTTAAGAACTAACCAAGTGCATTAGTAAATTCTTTAAATGATCCAACATATCCTGTTTGAAGTGCAATTTGGTATAGTTGTTTTTCTAGCTTAATTAACTATACCCCCTCTAAATTGGGATAAATTGTTTCTTTAGTTTGTTCAGGTACTGTTGGCACAATCATAGAAGGAAATTGTAAGGGATAAGTTGCGATAAAATTATTAGTTGGATCTGGTAAATTAACTACTATTGGACGCGGTTGTACCTATGGAACCACATTTGTTATCATAACTTCACCTTCTTCCTCCTAACATTGGATATTATTATTTTTTGATATACGCCTATTATTAGGTAATCGGAAGAAAATCAATTGTATATATTTTATTAGACAATAACTCTAAATTTTTCTCGAATTTTATTTAAATATTGCGGCCATTGTTCTAAATCTTTTAATGTTGCTTGCTTTTCAGCTATGGTTATTCCCGCATCTGCAAATAGAGTTGTGCATCCTCGTAAGGAACTTATTGTATGACGTGATTTATCTTTTATTCCCATTGCCGCAAAGTCTTGGAGAAGTGCTTCTTGGGCGGGGCCTTTTAAAGGAATACCACGCCAACGTTCGGCAATCTCTACAATTAGTTCTTTTTGATTTGAAATTCGTACTTCGTTAGGATCTATTAGTTTGGGTGTTGCACCCAAATAGGAGTACATTTCTTTAACTGCTTCTTCTGTATTTCCCATCAGGTGTAAATAATCTTTATGGTCTTTTATTAGATGTAGGTATGCCTGTTCATTCACTTCATATGATTTAGTGCCATCTTGGTGTAGGCGCTCACTAATGTATCTTACTTTAAATTGTGCGCCTTTAAGGATACCAAATTGTTTTGCTAATTCTACTTGGTTGCCCTCGGCTTGGAGTTGGCGGAAATGTGCAAACATATCTGATTGGATTTGAAAGTCTCTGCGCGCATTAGAAGGATTGAAGATAATGAAGAGCTGGTCAAGGTTGCCGCGAAAGCGCCCAACCTTCTATCTAATTTCAACCTCGCCATATCCATCAATAATCATGTAGTCAATTTTGGGAAACGTAAGAGACATGCCCTCTTGCAGCGTATCTGTTACAATCAAAATTGAAATATCATCTGGTAAATGCTCATTGCGTAAGGCTTCAAATAAGGACTCTTTGCCATCTGCAATACGTTGTTTGTCTGCCATATCTTGTAAGTCAGCAAGGGTTAAGCCGCTGCGCCCATCACTTAACTCAATCATTAGATTTTTTGCCGCAGTTTGCGCCTAGTTTACATCCAATGAGAGTGCGGTTTGATTTGCGCGAGAAACTAACATCGCAACACCTTTCTTCTGATCAAGCAGTTTGAAGTACCAATCCTTAACTTTGGATGCGCTTTTAAGAAATACGATTCCGCGCTTTCCTTCCTTATCCTTTTGCCCCAAGAAGTATTCAAGTGAAGCATTAGTGTTCCGAGTTTTTAGGAATTGAATTTCTTTTACATACGCATTACTATAATATTTAGTGAAATCTGGAAACAGATAAATGAAATTACATTCTTCAGAGAAAAACTATTTGGATAGTTCTTCAAAGTATTCGTCGTTTGCAGTAATGAATATGATATGCTGGTTTTCGCGCCGATACTTAATCCATTCTCCAATTACAGTTGTGTCTTCTGCAAATGAAGCCTCACTAAATAGTCCATGACATTCATCAATAACTACCCAATCGTAATCTACTTTGCCTTTTTTAATCATGTTAGCGAAGCCCAAGCGCTGGCAGACATCAGCCTCCCCATACTTATGGCGCAACTATTCTACAGTGATACTGCGGCTTTCCACCACTAACATAGTTTGAAGACGTCCAAACTTATGATCCAGTTCTTTCAACACATTATTCATAATAGCAGTAGTTTTACCAACGCCAGTGCCGCCATTCAACACTAAAAATGTATTAATATCTGAAAGATCAGTTTGTCTTACAAGGCGAATAATATCATCAACTGCAAATTCTTTTACTTGCTCATGTTCTCTCAAATCATATACACCTCCATACAAAAATAAGGTATATTTTCCTATACTAAAAATATACCATAAATTTCGAGAGAAGTCAAATATTTAATTTTTGTATCGCTAGAGAGATATAGAATTTTCTCGGTGCGGCTGACCCGTGTATCGAACTTACAAAATAGAAAGTTTCGGGATTTGGAGAGTGGATACACAGGTTGGCCGCACTACATTCCAATGAAAATAAAATTACCTACTGCGGGCGCAACTGTCTTACTGAACTTGCTGTTGGTTACGAATTTATTCGGCACGGCCCCGCGTTCCGCGGGTCCGTCCCTCAAAATTCGTTATTGCGTCACCTCGCCTTCGGCGAGGCTCCGCAAGTCTTTAATGATTGAATCGTTTCAACTACCTAATAAATGCTTGTGCATCTTCCAACCTCTCATACACACAATACATATCGGCTCTATCATCACTATCCACGCTATACTTCAATGCAGGCAATCCCCAAATCATTTCCACCTAATAAATCGAATATACCACATCATTCAACATAAATCGCTGCACAGAATGACTCCTATCCCACTAATCATACTTATTATACGTACCAATAATATATGCCATATAAAAATCATCTCCGTAAAAATTTATAGAATACATACACTTCAATAGCATGCACATCTAAATATGAAAAAAGATAGGAAATAAAACTTAAATTAAAATAATGTGTTTGGGACTGGAAGGGTGGTCGGGATGCTCTGGCTTGCGGATCGAGGAACTCGGATGGTCGGGGCTATATTATGGGAGAGTGCGCCAATTTTTAGTTTTTGTCAAATATTTATTTATTTTAAAATAAAATTTCTTTTTTGTCAAATTATTATTTTATTTTATTTTTTATCTTTTTTTATATTTTAACATATAAAGTACCAGCTTGTCAAGTATTTGACTGTTTCAAAAAAATCATTACAATGTAATGGTTCGTTCAAAAAATCCCCCGGTTCAGACGCATTTGTTATATATATAACAGTTGCGCCTGTTAGGGGGGAGACGACGAAGAATTGGCTTGCGCATTGTACAAATACGTCAAATGTTTTATCAACTACATGTGGAACTAAGGCTTTTGCGCTGGATACGTATAATACCCTAGAAAAGGCACAAATGAAAAAATTATCAAATGCGTCTGAAAAAGGGGATAAGTTTTGGGATATAAAAAATAAAAATTTTTTTCGCGGCCGCCCGTTTAAGAATGAAAATGAAATTGGGGTGGGGTTATGGGATGCGGGCAGCTTATATGGGGAGGGGTTATGGGATTTGAGAATGAAATTGAAATTGCAGGCCTGCTCTTTTTGAAATGAAATTGAAATTGTATACAGTATACAATGTTGACTTTTTATAAAATTCGTGCTATACTAAAGAGGGATACTATACTATACTAGTATAGTTAAATAAAAAAACGCGGCCGAAGCCGCGCACGAGAAAGGGTATTAAGTGATAGGGGAGGTGTAGTGTACTCGGAGGTTTTCATCAATTACAACAGGCCCGTTATAAGTATCTTCGAGATCGGGAATACCATACCATGTTACATCAAAAAGGTCTTCGCGGCCAGTCGCTTTGCGCGCGGCTTCCGCTTCTTCTTCGGTTGCATACAGCTGGTCATTATATACCAGCTCACATTCGTTGTCATAGGAGTTTACGTAATCAAGCGCCCAGTATTTGGTGTACATCTCACATCTCCCCTTTCTATAACTATTATAGCAGAAATTTTACTTTTTGTCAAGTAATAAATTTTATATATATAAAAAGCCGCAACCAACGCGTTGCGGCATACACATGTGTAAGGGATCCCTGTGTAAGAATGGAAGGCGGGTGAGGACGGTTAACTCCATTTTTCCTTCCCTCTTACAATATAATTATAACAGAATTTCTACTCAAAGTCAAATATTAGATTATACCATTTTTCTATTTTTTTCATATGACTCAAATATTAGATTTGCTACCTTTGTATACTGTATACAATTTCATTGTATAAAAAAAGAGGGGCATCGCCGCCCCGAGAAAATTAGCCCTTGGTGTAGTGCTTTTTCTTCTTCTCATCCACGGTCACGGTGAGCAGTCCCTGCTCAACAAGACGCATGGCGCTGGAACCAACCGCCATAACGGTCACATTCTCGGCAACCTGGCCAGCCAGGGCGTTCAGAATGTCGGTGGCAGTGTAGTCAGTGAAGGAAGGCAGACTAGCAACCAGCTTATCCAGAGCCTGACGCCGAGCTTCCGCTTCGGGGTTCGGACCCTTGACCTTCACAGGCTTATTAGCACGCTCGGCAGCGCGCAGGGCAGCTTCCGCTTCCCAAGCCTTATATTCGGCTACTGCAGCTTCCAGATTGAAAGCCTTATGAGCCTTGGTGTCGACGGACAGAGCGGTACCGATGGATACCTTTACGACGCCATCTTCACCGGGGATAACTACGAAGTTGGTCTTGTTGGCGCGAGCCATCTGGGCGCCGGGGATAGCAAGGATAGTGGACAGGATTTCGTTCTTATTCATATTTCCTCCTTTTACACACGGTTTTGTAATTTACGACAGACCGCTAACTGTCAAAATTTATCTGTAGAGGTTTTCCCTCTTACATTTATTATTATACACTAATTTTTGATTCAAGTCAAATATTAGTCATATAAGGTCATACATTTGAAGTATGCGTTCGACCTTATTAACATCGCGCTTGGCGGTAGTAATGACAACAGCCAAGTTGTCTGCTACCTTGCGGATGCTGCCAATGGAGCAGCCTACGCGTGCAACCAGATAATTCAACACATGGCGACCAATGCGGTTCGCGGGCACATAGTAAGTCCGAGTTTCCATGCTTAATCATCCTCCTCTACTACTTCATACCAAGTATAAAAGTGGGTCGGGTCGGCAGCTTCGGCTTCTAGACACAGTTCATCCGCGCGCGTCATACTATGGCACACCGCATAATATACGTCTACGCTATCGTCTTCCAGCTTACCGACAACTACATATGCGCGTCTCATCTGTATCTCTCTCCTTTCTACATTAATATTATAACAGAATTTTCACTTAAAGTCAAGTATTTAAAAAATTTTTTTAAAAAATTTTTTTTGATTTTCCGGACTTTGCTCCAAAAAATCACGACGACGAAAGTTCGGCTTGCGGAGAATTCTGATGCTTCCGATTTCATCGAGAACATCGCAGCTTATGGCGGGCCGAAAATTGGTGTGGATTCTTTCACGGAATAGGGATATAGAACATTGATCCGCGGAGAAAAAAATTGGTTACAATCTCGGGGCGACAACGGAAGTTCGGCTTGGGACGCAGCTTGCAGCTTGTATACTGTATACAGCTGGCCGGTCCCTTTCCAGCTCCCAGCTCGCAGCTCCCTGGCCGGTGTCCCAGCTCATAAGCGTCCCAGCTGGCCGGTCGTAGCTTATCCAGCTCGCAGCTCGCGGCGCCTTATAATATAAAACGGGCCCGCCTCTTATAGGATAAGGCGAGCACGTAATTAATAGGATTGTAACATATTCGTAACAATTCTGTAATAATTTTGTAACAAAAATTTAACATTTGAAAGGCTTGACTTGCGCGCAAAGGCATGGTATGATATACTGGGGGAATAGATGGTATAAGGGGCGGGCCGGCTAGAAAATAAGCCGGCTGAAGTATGGCCGGCCCGCAAGTTAGAGTAAACTCTAACCTGCGTAGTACAAATGAAGGAAGTGGATATTGAGGACAACCCCTGTCAAGTGGAGAACAATATCATTGATGTGTCTATGCTGACTCATGTCCTTTGCTACGCCGAAAACCGCGATAGCCAGACCCAACCACGCGACCGAAAGGCCGAAGGCCATAATCAGACCCACGTTGATGATTTGAATGAACGCGCGCAAGTCGTTCCATTCAAAACGGAAGCGCTCCGTGATGCCGAAAAACTCTTTCATCTCAATCCCTCCCAAAGTATGCCTTTTCAAAGGCTTTTGCAACCTTGCGGTTGTAGGGGCAGAGGAGCCAACAGATAGCCCACTGGGTGGCGAGCATTTCATAGGGGTTGGCAAAGTAGTTGTCCTCGTTCTGTACCAGTTCGTCATAAACGATAATGTCCATAACGTTGCGGTTGTACCAATGACCAAACTCGTGAAGGATGGTAAGGGTCACATCCGCAAACCCACGGGCGAGAGGGCAACGGGCGACAAAGTCCTTGCGGAAAGCCTTATCCTGTTCGTCCCGATAGTCGAAGTCCTTCGGTACTTTCAGACGAGGGGTGGGGTTTTCGATATCCATCGCCCAATTGCCATCCTCGCAACGGTCACGGGCGATAGTTACGTGTTCTTCTGCGATGGTCTGCGCGAACTCACGAATAGCCTGAAGTTTAGTCATCTCGTATCCCTTCCTTTCGTATATAGTATAGCAGATAGGGGTGGGAATGTCAAGAAGAAAATTGTTACAATTCTGTTAATTTTCGGGCCGGCCCGAAGTTGTACGGACTTTTACAGTCCGTACTCTTCGTCGAACATAGACAGTTGGCGGGTGGGCGGTTCGTACAGAGATACATTGTGTACAAAGTGGCACTCCGTAAGGATAGGAGAATCCGCGGGCGGGGTAATGTGCTCGAGGAACATCATTTCCGCTTGCTCTTTGTCCTCGGCGGGTACGATAGCGTACCCGTCGAAGTCGATAACCCAGTTACGCATTGGTGTTTTCCTCCTTCGCCTTGGCTTCGGCTTCGCGCCGAGCCTTGTCCTTGGCGATTTTCTTTTCCTTCGCCTTGGCTTTCTCTGCCTTGTCTACCTGCTTCTGATTATAGGCATCAATTTCGGACTGCATGAGTTCCTCTGCGGTCATATCGTCACGCTCTTCGGCAACGATGGCACCGATGCGGACGTAACGCTGATGACCATTAAGGTCAATCATCAGAACCCCATACTGGCGGTCATTGATCCGCACGAAGTCGTACTTGGTATCATTACCTTCAAGCAGTTCGGAGAAAACGAGGTCACGGAGGGACTTATCATTCTGTGTCTTGGTAATCTTTGCCATTTCAAATCACCTTTCCTTTCTGATTTCATATATATTATAATCTATGTTTTGAGTTTTGTCAAGCATTTTTTTAAATTTAATTTGTATACATTTTTGTACGTACAAATTTGGCGGGCCGGCTGAATAATTTATAAAAGCCGGCCCGCGGTTAGTCATAACTAACTCGTGGCAAAAAGAAGGCGCCCACCGCAAGCGGTGGGCGAAGGAAGGAAGGAAGGAAAGGAAGTTAGGTAATGTGTGCTTCACCAGGGACTCGAACCCTGAACCCCTTGATTAAGAGTCAAGTGCTCTACCAATTGAGCCAGTGAGGCAAGAAGAGGGCTTATGTTGTTTAACCACACTGAAAGACCCTCGGAAACCCTCGTGGTGGGCAGTTTCTCGCTTTTGATAACGCAGAACTGGGCATACTGCCAAAGGACTTCTGCGGGGTCGGAAGGCTTACGCCTTCCGATAGCCATTCGGCTTACCCTCGACCTTGACGATTTCCTCGCCCCAAAGGTGGGTCAGAGCGTACTGTACCTTGCCCTTGGTGATGCCTTCGGGGACTTCGTCCTCGATCGCATCCCAAATCTCGGCGACAGTCGCGGGAACGGAAGTCAGCGCGCCCATCACGATGTCGTGGATGGCTTCATACGCTTCGGCGTTCTTCGCCTTGACTTCTGCACCCTTGTTGATTTCCTTGGCGATTTCAGCGAGGACTTCCACATCCTCATAACCGAAACCCTTCAGAGCATCGAAAACGGCGATCAGAGTGTTCTTCTTCATAGTGGTAACCCTTTCTGGTTTGTGAGGTTTTCCTTCCTCTTTTCGTATTTATTATATCAGATTTTGGGGTGGTTGTCAAGGGTTTTTTCAAACTTTTTTCAAAGTTTTTTTTGCCCTTCGGAGAACCTCTTCCCCTCACCTGACATATATAGTATAGCAAAAATTTTGTAGAAAGTCAAGCATTAATTTTGAAGAATACTGTATACATTGTTGTACGTACAACTGGCGGGCCGGCTGAGTTAGCTTACGCTAACTCAATCTTCATCCCATTCAATATGGTCAAACAGTTGTTCTATACCATCTTCAATAGTAATAAAGATATCCTGCTCTTCTTCTGTGTAATCTTCATATTCATCACTCATTCGGACCTTACGAACCCACCGCAGAACTTGCTGTAAAGGCTCGAGTTCTTCACCGTTGAGATTGAAGTAAGCACGAGTTTTATTATACTTCTTCATATTATTCCTCCTCCACGCCCGCGCAATCTGCGCAGTAGGTGTATCCCTCATCATCAATCCATGCGCTGGGGATCGCCATGGTCATTTCGCAACAGCAGCACCGAACCACCATCGGGTAGCCATGTTTGGAAAACCACTCGCCCGAGATGTTGCCCTCGGGAATCTCGATACCGCGCGCTTTGACATACTCTTTGAAACTAACCATTACACATTCTCCTTTCAGATTACAAATCTCACAATGGGTCTTTCATCCTTGCGATACCGTGCGAACACGAGTACCCGCAGATAAATGGCTTTCAAGATAGGCAGTTTGCGGACTGTCTGCTGACCTTCAGAGTTTTTCATGTATACGTTCATCTTTCCCTCCCCTTTCTTACATACTCATTATAGCAGAAAATATGTTACAAGTCAAGCACAAAAGTATTAAGTTTTTGTTACGGCGGGCCGGCCCGTTTGTATACAGTATACAGTATATGATATGGTGAAACCCCTGTCACACTGTGACAGGGGCTTTGGAAGGGGGATTACACCTTGCGGGTGTAGGAGTTGACCTTGCCTTCGACCTTGGTCACCTCATCCGCCCACAGGCGAGTGATGGCGTACTGTACCTTGCCCTTGGAGAAACCCTCGGGGAGATTGCCCGCAATCTCTTCGTACAGTTCAGCGATGGTGACAGGGGTCTCGGACAGCGCGCCGATGACCACATCGTGGGCAGTGGCGTACAGATCCCGATTCGCCTGTGCCTTTTCGGCACCCTTCGCCAGTTCGGCGTTGATGGCGTTGCGGATGGCTTCCGCTTCGGGAGTGTCGATGGAAGCGATGGTGTTGAGGATGGAGTTCATAATAGCCTTGGTCATGGTAGTTACCCTTTCTGGTTTGGGGAGTTTCCTTCTCCTTTTTACGTATTTAGTATATCATGGATTTTGGTGTTTGTCAAGTCTTTTTCAAAACTTTTTTCAAACTTTTTTTCCTTGGGTGGGAAGCATGTTTACTGCAGTTCATAAGCCATTCTTGACTCACCTCGTACCACGGGGTCAATCTTCCCTCCCTCGGAACAATTATATTATAGCAGAATTTTTACTCGGAGTCAAGCATTAAATTTAATGAATACTGTATACATTCGGCGGGCCGGCTAGTTTTAGGAATAACCGGCCCGCTTTAGCGTGCTAAAGCGTTAAAGTGAAATGGAAATGAAAAATGCCTGTGATTCCCCCACAGGCAGGAGTCCCCATTCCACCCTCGCCCCATTGCGAGGGTGGTGGGTCTTGGAAGGCTTACGCCTTCAGAGAGTAGGCGTTGACCTTGCCCTCGGTCTTGACGATCTCGTCAGACCACAGGCGAGTCACCGCATACTGCACCTTACCCTTGGTGAACCCTTCGGGCAGGGCTTCGGCAATCTCGTCATAGAGTTCGCCGATGGTCACGGGAGCGCTGACCTTAGCCAGAGCGCCGAAGACGATGGCTTTCGCCTGTTCGTACAGTTCGGCGTTCTTCGCCTTCTGTTCCTCGCCCCGATTGAGTTCCTTCTCAACCTCGGCAAGCAGTTCGGCGTCAAAGTCGATGCCCTTCAGAGCGGAGTAGATGGCGGACAGAGTGGTTTTCTTCATGGTGGTAACCCTTTCTCGTTTGTGGAGTGTCGTTCTCCTTTTCATATATATCTTACCACATTTTGTGGAAGATGTCAAGTATTTTTTTCGGAGATTTTCAGCGGTGGAGTGGCTCGCCCCGTGACAGCGTTGTTGCCCTAACGGAACTCCACCGCTCTTCTCTCCTTACATCCTTATTATAGCACAGGATTTGCTTGTTGTCAAGGGTTTTTTGAGGAATTTTTCGATAGCGTGTTGGGCATTTCGGAATATCCTCTCCCCTTGGAACAATTATAGTATATCAGAAATTTTGCTGAAAGTCAAGTACTAATTTTCAAGAATACTGTATACAATGGGCGGGCCGGCTTAATTATGGGAAAAGCCGGCCCGCGCGGGACAGAATTGTCCCGCGGGTGAAGAGAGGATGAAATTAGATATCGCTTTGGGGTTCGCTGGATACATCACCATAGGAGTCATCGGACGAGGAAACCCTGTCCTCTTGAAACCCGTAGTCCACAATACAGATATGCCCGTTGCGGAATCCGAAGTTTCCATTATGCAAGTCCGTGAGGGAGTGCCTTTCGCACCAGTCACGCTCGGCATTGGTCATGTATTTCCAACCACGCCCGTTATTATCGTTGATGCCACGGATACGGGGCATGATATAGAAGGTGTACCCCGCCCACTTTACGGGAGTGATTTCGGCAAACAGATAGGCAAAGCCATCCTGTTTGGCGAGATTGTAAAGATAAATCTCATTCTCGCCACCGCCGATGCACTGGACTTCGCACTCGTCATACTCGAACTTGACCACATAGTCAGAAGTAATCAGAGCAACACGCGCGCTTCCGCTTGCGACCTGTACCGCACGAGAACGCTCGGCATTGTATTTACGGATACGGGAACGGATAACCCACGGGTATTCCATGCTATCCTCAATATAGGGAAAAACATCTTTGATGAAATCAATCGCACGCTCAACGTAACTCCGCATCTTAAGCACCTTCCTTTCGACACTCTTATTATAGCAGAAAAGATGTTACAAGTCAACTACTATTTTGTTACAATTTTATTAAATCGGGCCGGCGCGCGGATGTCAAAACTGGGCGATTACTCGCCCAGTTCCTTCATCTTGAGGAAGATGTCTGCTTCGATCTGTACATCTTCAAGCCCTGTGTGACTCTCAACAAATTCGTTATCTCCTGTAATATATCTGTAAAGAATCTCTGCGGTCAAGCGAGGGCGAGGGGTCGCATGGTTCGTCATGTATCCATTTTCCTTGCACCATTCAACATATTTCGGGTCTGTTGCGAAAGTGTTACGAGCAAGTTTCAAAGTATCAATAATTTCCATGCCCCACGGGAGGAACCACCGCACGCGACTCTTGGTCTGATAACGCATTGTAGAGTTCAAAACCTTCACATCGAAGAAGGCGTTGTGTGCAACCACCGCTGAAACTTCATACTTTCGACACATTTCCGCAAAGATTTTGTACATCTGCCAACTGTTCACGATCTTGCGCTTGCCCATCCGAATATCCACAAGATATTGGGGGATTTTGTCTGCGAAGTAGGCGTTCTGCATGGATTCGGGCATACGGAAGAACACATCCTCATTCACCATGCTGATCTGGTCATAAACCTTACCATTTTCGTCAATCACCATCAAGCCGAGGTCATAGACCTGACCATTGGCAACATCAAGCTGACCATTGACAACGTTTGTTTCTGCGGTTTCGGAGTCCATAAAGAGGTATTTTGCCATGTAACTTTTCCTTTCGGTTTGGGTTGTTTTCCTTCAACTTTCAATTATGATTATACACGCTTTGGTAGGATTTGTCAAGCCTTAATTATTACAAAAGTGTTAAATTTGCGGGCCGGCTGATTATAGGAAAAAGAGCCGGCCCGCTTTAGCGCAGTAAAGTATTAAAGTATGAAAATAAAATGAGGGAAGGGGCGTTGCCCCTTCCATCAGTTGAGCATATCGGCGAGTTCGTGCGGTGCGTATTCCTTGGCGTAGTCATCGCCTTCCTCTTCCTGCGGTTTGGAAACCTTGATTTTCCGCAGTTCCTTGAGGTTCTTGTTGGCTTCGGCGAGTGCCTTCTTTTCGGCGCGCTTCTTCTCGTCAGCGGCGATTTTCTTCTGCTTCTTCGCCTCGGCATCGGCTTTCTTCTGCGCCTTTTCCTCGCAGTCGATGGCGTAGTCCTCGGCAACCGCATAGCCATCGTAGGGGTCATAGCCACCCGCACCATTCCGAGTACCACGGGGGATGGAAACCTTTACCAGTGCCCACTTTTCGTTGCCTTCGTCATCAAGGCAAGGGATGGCGAGTTCGCTTGCGCTGACAGGGAGCGCATCAATTTCCATCTCCTGGGAAATGGTCTGGGTGATGAAAGACAGGAAGCGGTTGCGGATAGCGGTTTCAAGTTGAGCCTTAGTCATGGGGCATCTCTCCTTTCCTTTTACACACACATTATATCACAACATTTGACGATTGTCAAGGGGTTGGTTAGGGGAAATTTTTCTTCCTCTCCTCAACTTCCATATATATTATATCATAAATTTTGAAATTTGTCAATAAAAATTTTTAAGAAATACTGTATACAAAATTGTACGTACAAATTGCGGGCCGGCGCAGTTAGTCTGCGCTAATAAACTTATAGTGATGTAAAAATTTGTTTAGCTGTTCTTCGGTTATTTCTCCACTACCGCAATAATCCCCTGTGTCATTACTCCAAATACTCACGAGGTATTTATCATTTTTTTTGGGATATAATATCAATTTTTTATAGTAGCCCAAATCATTACGATAATTATATTCTTTTATACTCATTATCAATACCTCCCAAGCAGTGCTTTCAGCACCTTAATCATCATTTCGGGTTCGTAGGCTTCGCCAAGCCAAGCGTCCCTGTTGGGTTCTTCGTCATCAAAGAGGATATCATCCTCGGTGTTCATGACAAGGCTTTTCGGAGTTCCGTAGTTGACAATGATTACGCTATCGAAATTCACGCTTGCGAGATGCTTGTTGAGCCAGCTCGCCTTCGCTTCGGCTACTGCCTTGTTGTAGCTTGCCGAGCCACCCTTGCTCGTCCAGCTGATAATCCCGAGCTTGTAGCCGAGCTTCTGAACCTCGTTCATCAGCCGAGCCAGCTGGCTCATGTTCCACATAACTTCAGCTTTTACATAGGGTGTGGTATCTTCCGCATGGAGCATCGGGAGCCAATTCTCAACTGCATAGAGGTTGGCGATCGTTCCGTCCATATCCCACCAAATCGTTCTCATTCCTTCGTACCTTCCTTTCCTCTCTCTGTACCTATATTATATAGGAAAAATTGTTAAAAGTCAAGCACAAAATTGTTACAAAAGTATTAAATCGGCGGGCCGGCTAAGATTAGCCGGCGCAAAAGACCCCACGACACGTGGGGTATGGGCGCTCGTCAGCACCACTTTTCCTTGGTTCACTACACACCTTCGGCCAGTTTCCACAATCACTTGTGTACCCTACTTCTCCACCTTAAGGCCTCGAGTCCTATTCGGTGTCGCTTCGTTCTTCCCTCGGAACAATTATATTATAGCATGGTTATATGGAAAAACAATGTAAGATACGGGAAAGTTTCTTACCATTTTGTCTGGCCGGCACGGTTAGATGCGCCTAACCGCGTCTATAAGGAGGTCGAGCCATGATTTGGTATACTGCGGAAAGGACTCAACCGTAATCCTGTAACGTGGAACGCCGCCCTTCATGAGCCAGAGATTAGATCCAATCCACTGGGTCTTGCCCACTTCGTGGATCGCGCCCAAAATGTTCTCATCCGTAAGGTGTGCGCCGTATTCTTCCGCGCCATACATCATTTCAGTGGTGAAAGGGACAGAATAGACGAGACGCTTAATCATTATCTTCCGCATTTAAAAACCGCCTTCCTACAAGTTTGAAATCTTCAACGAAAGTATAAGTGCGCTGACACTGTGGGCAGAAAGCAGACCAATTGACGAAGTAATACATATCATCATAGTCAGTGCTTAACTGATCATGATATTCGAGGTCTACTTTACAATGGGGACATTTGGGATAAATATCTACGTTTTCCATTATCCAATCTCCTCTCTATTCCATTCACGACTGGTTTCTACATAGTTAACGATGAGTTGTGCAGTATAGTTGTGGCAATTCATACACTCATAATTCTGTTCTTGCTGAAGTTCATTGCCATTATAATAATCATAATGTTCGTACATTTCCATTCTGCCACCACACAGAGGGCATTTCATTTCATTCATTAGTCCCACTCCTTCCCCTTGTGCTTCGGTTTCTTGAACCGCTTGTCGGGAATCACACGGGTCACAGGGTTCACATTGCCCCAAGATTTCCGCATCCCCATGAAGATTTCCACGTTGGTCTTGACTTTCTTCTGCTTCGCCATTTCTCATTCCTCCCTTTCAACACACTCATTATATCATAATCCTTGTTACAAATCAAGTACAAAATTATTACAATTTTGTTAAATCGGCGGGCCGGCGCGATTAGGCGAGACTAACTCGCCTTATTCGCGGTCTTTAATGACCATACTGTATTCTGTCATCACCTGCGGGTAGTCATCCGCGTCATAGACACAGATATCAAATCCATAAGTGTGCGCTAACAGATTGATTTTGGTAAGCGCCTTATGAATTTCTTCACGATGTTTTTCTTTGATAAAGTGGTCGCATCCTTCTTTAAGAACAGAAAGTTTTTCAACGTCCATGTTCTCAAGGTCATCTTCAAAGAGATACTTTCCGATACGAGTTCCCATATTATTCCTCCTCTTTAGTTTCGGGATAAGCTGAATGGTTAAGGTTGTCATATACTACCCAATCATTCGGATTCAGAATTTCGCCCGTGTACTTACTGCAGAACACAAGGTTGTCTTCCTTCATGTTCTCGATCATCGCGGAGAGATTCTGATACCGCGCACGTGCTTCACCCTTGCGCTCGCGTGCTTTCCTCAACTGCTGAATGAGGGCATCCAGTTCCTCAAAGGAAAGGTCGCTTGTGTCCATAACCAAGTTTCTCATCTTCATACTTCATACCTCACTTTCTATATACATTATATCATAATTTTAGGATTTGTCAATAAGTAAAATTGTTAAAATTTTATTAACCTGCGCCGGTTTTGAAATTGCGGCCGGCCCGCTGTTAGTGGTGACTAACTCATGGGCAAAGAAAGTGCCCACCCTTGAGGGTGGGCGCGTGAGGGGCAAGGCTTACGCCTTGTGGTAGGTGTTAACCTTGCCCTCGATGCGGACGATTTCGTCCTTCCAGAGCCGAGTTACGGCGTACTGGAGCTTGCCCTTCGTGAAGCCTTCGGGCAGGTTGCCTTCAACAGCTTCGTACAGCTCGCTAATGGTCACAGCCTTATCAGCCAGAGCCAGCTCGCCCATGACGACAGCCTTGGCGGCTTCGTACAGCTCGGCGTTCTGCGCCTTGACCTCGGCACCCTTGTTCAGCTCGGCGGTCAGTTCAGCGCGAACCGCATCAGCCTCGGGCGTGTCGATGGTGGCGATGAGGGACAGGATGGTGTTCATGGTGGCTTTCTTCATAGTGGTAATCTCCTTTCGGTTTGTGGGGTTTTCCTTCCCCTGTTTTCATATTCATTCTATCACATTTCTGTGCGAATGTCAAGGGTTTTTTGAAACTTTTTTTAAAAGTTTCTGTCGGGGTTGGGGAGCACTGTGGTCAGTGACCTTCTTGGCTTCCCCTTCCGACATTGTTATTATACCATAATTATGTTACAAAAGAAGAACGAAATTGTTACATTTCTGTTAAATCTGCGGGCCGGCCCGCTCGGGCGACCGTGTTAGCAGTCGTCCGAGTAGCACCCCATATAGGGATCGAAACCTACTTCGAGGTTATCCCAATCCTCGTAGTAGTCGTCCTCGGGGTAGTCATTCTCGGGGTCGGGCATGGACGCATCGAACTCGTCCCAGTAAGAATCCTCGTATTCATACATATCCATCTTGAAGTCCTCCTTCTCTTTCTTACGGGTACATTATAGCATGGTTTGGGAAACTTGTCAACTACTTTTTTAATCTTCCCTGTATCCATTGTCAATGTGCATCCACCGCACTTCTGTGGTGTATATACGGGACGAATAGGGGTTGTAAGAATGGGTGGTTTTGGTTTCCCATCCCTTTCTCTTCAGTTGCCACATGATACGGTTCGCCGTGTCAACATTGATGGTTCTGGACTCATGCTTACCATTTACCTCGGTAAACAGAGAGCAATAATAATGAGGGTGGTCAGTATTGAGGAATACGGTGATAGTGAGAGAGATAATATACCAAGTCATTTCTGATACCTTCCTTTCCTTATCTTACATCAGTATTATAACACGGGGGTGGGTAAAAGTCAAGCATAAAAATATTACAATTCTATTAAATTGCGGGCCGGCTAGAATGAAATTAGCCGGCGCGACACGCCCGAAGGCGTGTCACCAATCAACTTCCTCCTCTTCTTCCCACGCGTAGTCGATGACGCATACCTTACCATCACGGTATCCTACGTTGTTTTCGTGGAGGTCGCGGACATGGCGGTCAAGCCAAGTACACTCGGCATAGGTGCAGAAGTCCTGCCAATCCCGTTCTTCATTGCCTACGCCCATGATACGGGGCATGATGGCGAAGGTGCGACCATTGGCTTCGCCCACGGTTACTTTAGCAAGGAGGTGTTCCATACCATCGGCAACCGCCTGTGCATACACACGGGCTTCGGATTCGATGTTACCCGCGCGACCATCAGACCACCACGGAGCGGGGTTGTAGTCGAATTTGATCACGTAGTCCGCGCGGAGAATGGCGATACGGGAAACGCCGTGGGCGTAGCGGATGGCGTGGGTATGAGTGCAGTTATAGCGGTCGATAGCGTTCTCGAAGTCCGCGAGATCGAAGCAGTTCGCGAACAGGGCGGTAAGGATACGGGCGAACTTAAAGGCGCGAGATTCATAATCAGACTTCATACGAGATACCTTCCTTTCCTCTTTCCGTAACTATTATATCAAATCATTTGTTACAAATCAATAGATAAATTTATTAAGTTTTCGTAACAATTGCGGGCCGGCGCGGGCGTGTCACTGCGGACCCGCGCCACGGAATTCTTCTGGGTGTTTTACGATATACTCATTTACGACATGCGCATATCCCATTGGTGGTGTAATATCCCAATTCCAGTACTCGTGAGCGAGTCGCCGAACATCAAAGCGGTCATCCTCTTCCTTCATACGCCGAAGAATATCCGCATTTTCCTTCATCAGTTCATCAATTGTCATTGTCGATAACCTCCCCCGTGTAGATGTTGAACAGCTTGCGGTCTTCGTACAGCTGCTTTGCCAGCTGGTAGGTAAAGCCGAGCTCGCGCATGAACCAGCCTATATGGCGCCGAGTTGTGGTAGAGTACAATCCATGGATGGTGAGCCAGCCATCCTGCACTTCTGCAACGCGGGTGGTGTAGCTATAGAGGGCGAGTCCATTCGGGATGGGTTCCATGTGAGCCTGTGCGTACTTGTGATCGGTGAACTTGATAATCATTTTCTTTCCTTCCTTTCCTGTCCCCTTCGGACAAGTATATAATACCATACATTTGTTACAAAATCAAGTATAAATTTGTTACAATTCTGTTAACTTTTTAGCGGGCCGGCCCGCATGAGGGTTACCGTTTGAAGCAACCCTCGAGCCACGCGGTGTTCTCGACCACGAAGCCATCGACTTCGCGCGCCTGCGCGTGGGCATCGGCTTCGTGTTCGTAGTCCCACGCATCGTAGAACCACACATCCCCATCAACCGCACGGCATACGATGTACTTGCGGTGGATGGCGGTCTCGCTCATGTTGTAAATCATTACGTTCATCATCTTCTAAATCCCTCCATCTCTCTCTTACATATATATAATAACATATTCGATGCTACATTTTTTCACCATCGCAAAATCTGGCCGGCCCGCACGAAATAGACCGAAGTCTATTTCGCTAACGGGCACTCGGTGTTATCGCACTCAAAGCACCCCTCATAAGGGTCTTCCTCCTCCTCATCGTCATCCTCATCCTCGATGAAGAAGCGCATCTGGCAGGGCTTGCACATACCAGAGATGAGGGTCTCGCGGGTGAAGATGTCCATATCGGGGAAGGCATCCTGCGCGAGGGCACCGCCCTTGTACGCGCTCCACGCGCTTTCCGCGCACACAACGGAGGTCAGTTCTCCGCACAGAGGGCAATAGCGAGTAATAATCATGTTCATTCCTCCTTTAGCAATCATCCGAGTAGCAACCCATGTAAGGGTCAAAGCCCATTTCGAGGTTGTCCCAGTTCTCATAGTAGTCATCGGGGTCATAGTCGCCACGGAGATACTCGGCGAGATCCTGCATCTCGGCTTCGTCATAGTAGTCGCGGGTCTCTTCCACGAAAGCGTCCATCATTTCATCGTCGTACATTGTAGCTTCCTCCTTCTCTCTCTTACACTCTTATTATATCAGCTTGGATGCTTCATTTTTTCAGCATCCCTCAACAGCTTCGCGGTTGAGCCGACGCCGATCCAGCTGATCCATCCGCTTGCGGAGACCGCGGTGGTTGGTGTGGCGGTTGTGGTGGGGGGTAGTTCGTGGGGTGGGGGTAGCTTGCGGATTTCTTGTACGTGCGGTTCATTGGGTTCCCTCCTTCGATGGTTAAATGATATCATAATGGGAAAGAAATGTCAACTCTTTTTTCATGTGAATTATGGGAAAATTGAAAACCAAATTAGACATAGGCGGGCCGGCTAGATAGGGAATGATTTTGGGATATGCGGCCGGCCCGCGTGGTTAGTGCTAACTAACTCCTGCTAAAATAAAATGCCCACGGTGTGGGCAGTACGGGCTCCGCAGTTTCTCCGTGCGTCCCCTGCGGAGCGTGGTAGACCAACCTTGCTCACCTGATGAGTGGTTGCTACCCGCCATGCCTCGGTGGCGGCGCCCAGGCACCTCGTTTACCGACCTTCCGAGCCACCGTGCCCTGCTCGGGTGGTCAACCGATTCCCGTTGGAATCATCCCCTTTCGATGGTCTTATTCTATCATACTTCAGCGGGATTGTCAAGGGTTTCCGGGAAATTTTCCTCGGAAGTTCGTCAACGCTACCGAGGGGAGCGTGTCTACTGCATTCTGACCAGCGTTTAGCAGGCTTAGCTGTCTTCGGGAAAATTCCTGCAGGAAGGACTGCGCACATCCACAAGGCGTCCCCTGGCTCGGCTCTCTACAGGCGTCCCTCGGAGGGGCTGGGGTTCGCATCCCCTCCTGACATGATTATAATATCACACCCCCACTGAGATTGGAATATCAAATAAGGGAAAGTTTCTTACCATTTTTGACATCTCGCGGGCGGGCCGGCCAATTTAGCCGGATGGAAAATCTGGGACTTATTCATCCCAGAAGAACCATCCAAATCCTAATATGAGCAATCCCGCAAGCACGCCCCACAGGAACTGTGAACCGATCACGAACATACAGATGAAGAAGAAGCAAGCAATCCCCAAGCCAAACTTAACAACCAACTTTTCCATATCTTTCCACCTCACATAATTATTATATCATAATTTTTGGAGTGTGTCAACCCTCAAGCGCACATCCGCATGAGGGTTTTTTCATTGGTCAGTTCTGCTCCGTCAAACTTAATCTGTACTTCCTCACCGTTGAGGGTGATATCACCCGCCACGTTGAAGGGAACAGAGTCTTTCACCCACGTTTCACCCGTCAGCGTTTCGGTGATAATCCGCTCGAACCGCTCACCCTTGTTGTATTTGTCAGTGGTGTTCAGCAGTTCAGCGGAACCAATCAGCACCGCCTTGCCACCCATAACCAACCCCTTGCGGTCGGAGGCGGTCAGTTTCACACGGATTTTCGCCCAACCGCCACGCTTGGAGGACATGCGGTCGAGTTTCAGAAACTCATCCGCAATGTGGGCGGACATGGTGTAGTACAGGAGGCCATCGAGGACGAATCCCACGATGTAGGCGGTAGCGGCGGCGAGGGCGTTGTAGCGGGCGATCATTTCGTTGCGGGTCATGTGGTTTCCTTCCTTTCCGTTCCCTCTTGGAACATCTTAAGTATAGCACCATCCGGTTTATATGTCAACCCCTTTTTCACATTTTCCGAAAAAAATTTTTGCTTTCATACTTTAGCGTGGTGAAGTGGGCGGGCCGGCCAGTTCAAAAATTTTTTTATAAAATGTGAAAAAAGGTGTTGACATCCTGCCGGAGATGTGTTAATATATACTCGTAGGAAGGAGGTGGGAAACACGAAGACCCGGAAGGTGCTGAAGATCACCTTCCCCGCGAGCATCGACCAGACGCTCTTCTTCTGGGATGGGAACGCTCGGGGCTACAAAGCCACGAATGAGTCCCTTACCGTTTCTCTGGTGGAAGTCCAGAGGCGGTCCGAACGGAGCGAGATGGCGCGGAAGGCGCGTTGGATCTACGGCGCGACCACCGAGACGCTCGTGAGGTGATCTCAAGAGTCTGTGGTACCGAGGATGGTTCGGTACAGGGGAGGATCCCGCTGACAAGCCAGCAAATCCCCACATGAAGCCCCGAGCCGATTGGCTCGGGCATATTTGTATGTACAATTGTGGCTGGCCGGCCAGTAACTAGAAATAGCCGGCTATTATCTAGCCGGCCCGGTGAGGCTCACTCGCCGAAGGTCACGGTGATGGTCATGTTCGCCCAGTCGATGGTCATCGGAGCATCGCCGTAACGGTCATGTCCGAGGGCGAAGAGCTCGTCGATGGTCTCGATGTCGATGGTGTACAGGCTGATGGAATCGATTACGGTGAAGGTCATGGCTCGTAGCTCCTTTCCTCTTTACACTCTTATTATAGCAGGTCCGATGCGCGTTTTTTCGAGCATCTCCCGCTCGCCCTTAGGCGAGGCGGGAGAGGATCCGCTCGTTGGTCAGCTCCGCGCCGTCAAGCTTAACCTGTACCTCTTCGCCGTTGACCCGGATATCTCCGGCGACCCAGAAGGGGATGGAATCCTTGACCCAGGTCTCGGTCGTCCACCGCTCGGTCAGCTCCCGCTCGAAATTCTCGCCCTTGTTGTGCTTGGCGTCCTTCACGAGCAGGCTTTCCGCGCCGAGGAGCTCCGCGGTCTTGGCGAGCTCCGCGCGCTCCGCGCTCGTGAGCTTGATCCGGATCTTGGCGAACCCGCCCCGCTTGGAGCTTGCGCGGTCGAGCTTGAAGAACCGGGAGAGCTCCGCGAAGGAGAGCGTGATCACGTACAGGTTACCGCCGAACACGAACCCGAGCGCGTACTTGTGGGCGGCGCTCCGCGCGCAGTAGGCAACTTTCATTTCGGTCATGGTCATGGTTTCGATCCCCTTTCCTTATCTTCAAGAAGATTATACACCCGCCGGGCGTATATGTCAATGTCTTTTTTGTATCTTTTTTATTACAATTTTGTTAACTATTTTTTGCCGGTTGTAATACTTTTGTAATGTATCTCGGCAGCCAAGATACCTCTGCAGCCGACATACCTCGACACATGAAGTATATCGGCGTGCGATATATCTCGGCAGGTGAGGTACCTCGCCACGTGAGGTACCTCCGGGTTCGACATACCTCGGTACATGAAGTACCTCTTCTGGTGAGGTACCTCGGCACGCGAAGTACCTCACCTGGTGAGATACCTTACCTGGCGCGGTTTAACACTTTAGCGTGCTAAAGTGCGCCTGGCCAGTACAAGTTGTACGTACAAGTTAGTTAGTCATAACTAACCGGCCAGGCCTGGCCAGAAAACTGACTTTGACTAACTTTGACCTTCGCCCGGCCGGTGCCGGCTAGAACGATAGTTAGGTACCGAATGAAATTTCGCGTTACAGGCCAGTTTTTTGCGCGCCCATGGCCGGCCGGTCGATGGAACTGGCCAGATCGGGCCTGTAGCGCGAATTTTCGTTAGGTACCGAACGATCCGCCTAAAGATAGGCAGGGCTGCCGTTGGTCCCAGTGTCTTGCGCTCCTCCCCCTGCTCTGATTATATTATAGCACGCGGGCGCGTGCCTGTCAACCCTTTTTTTTGAAAAAACTTTTTTTAATTTTTTTCAAAAAGTGCTTGACAAACCGGTTCTGATATGATATCATGTTTACAGATCAAGGGGGTGGTTCCGATGGGAACTGACTACCGGACCCCGAGGGGTCACCGAGCGGGAGGGTCCCGAACCGCGAGGGAAGAGGTGGGTTAGGGAACGCGCCGGATAGGGCAGAGAGGGACCCGAGTCCGGCAACCCGATGAGGGCATGGGACATGCGGTCCCACGGCAGAGAGCCGACCGCCCCGCCATCGGGTCTTTTTTTTTATGATCTCACTTTCATACTTTAATGTGTTAAAGCGGGCCGGCCCGTTTCGGCAAGTTGTATGTACAAAAGTTTTTTTGAAAAAATTCAAAAAAGGTATTGCTTTTTTGGCTGATATGTGGTAATATACTCTTGTCGGAAGGGCAAGGCAACCCCGGGGAAGGGGACCAGGCGCTCGAGTGCCTATGTAAGACCTGCCAAGACCCATGAGAGCCGGGGTGAAAATCCCACGGACCGAACGGGGAAACCTACCGCAAGACGGACGCGAGGTCATGAGCGGTGGGGACGGAAGAGGGCTAAGAATCCCACCGAACCGCAAGGGCAAGGGCGCCCAACCGACACAATAAACCCCGGGGCAAATGCCCCGGGTACATTTATATTATTCGGGTTTGACTTTCTTTGACCTTTTACCAGGCCTGGTACTAGCGCAAATTGTTCGGTACCGAACGAAATTTTCGATTGTACGGCGATTTTTTCGCATCGTTCGGCCGGCCGGTCGATGGGTGTACCCTTCAGGCGCTTAGAATGGCAAATTCCGTTTGACTTTCTTTGACTTTCTTTTAGCCGGCCCGCGCGGATAGTTAGGTACCGAACTATTGCCTATAAAAAAGAGGGCGGTCTTACCTGTCCCCTCTGGTAGCATTTTTTTTGGTTCCCACTCCCCGTAACCGCTTTCGCGGGTGGCATTTGAGGGCGCTTACCTCCGTCCCTTCCGTGACTATATAATATCACATCTGCTTGAATTTGTAAAGCCTTTTTTGAAAATTTTTTGATATCAAATTTGGTCTGAAATTTTCTCATATTTTACATTGTATTCCGGTGCCGTTCGTGTATAATATAATCAGAAAGGGGGGTTACTGAATGAAGATCTGGTTCGATATGGACGGCACGATTGCCGATCTGTACGGGGTGGCTGATTGGCTCCCCGCGATTATCGCCCGCGATACTCGCCCCTACGAGGTCGCTCGCGGAATCGGAAACCTCGCGCTGATTGCCCGCCTGCTGAATAAGGCACAGAAGAACGGGCACGAGGTCGGAATCATCTCGTGGACAGCGAAGAACGCGCCCGCCGAGTATAACGAGCGGGTCGCGACCGCAAAGCGCGAATGGCTCACCCGCCACCTCGCAAGCGTGAAGTGGGACGAGATCAAGGTGGTAGAGTACGGCACGAACAAGCGCACCGCTTGCGGGGCGGGAATCCTGTTCGATGACGAAAAGCCGAACCGTGACACGTGGGGCGCGGGAGCGCACGAACCGCGCGAGATTGTGGAAGTGCTGAAGGCGCTGACCAGATAAGACAATGTAAAATCTGGTCAGCAAGCCGGCTAAAAAATTTTTCAAAAAGTTTTGAAAAATACTTGACAACTTAGCCGGCTTATGATAGAATGATAATGTCGAAAGGGGGTGTAAAGATAGAAAGGTACTTCGATAAAGACCTGGGCTTCGGCGATATAATCGCCACCGATGGGGACGAGGTTCTGGTTCGCTTCGATGCGAATCCCTGGTATCCCCAGTGGATGCCCGCCCGGGCATGAATCCGTTGCTCCGAGGAAGAAATCGGAGCCATTTTTTTATATCTTGCGCTTTAGTACTTTAGCGTACTAAAGTACACCGGGCCGGCTGATTAATAGTTGTACGTACAACTTAAAAAAGGGGTGCCCCGCCGTGGGTCCGGATCTTCTTTTGCCTCCCTCCCTCTGACTATATAATACCATGGCCGGCGCCGTTTGTCAACACCTTTTTTGAAAAAAATAAAAAATCCGTGATCCACTTAGTGGATCACGGCGGTGACAATTCCTGTGCCATCGGCTTCGATTTCGATCACCTCATCCCAGAGGTCTTTAGCATCAATCCACTTGATCGCCTCGCGGATATCGGTGCCGACTACCTTATCGCTTTCGTACATTTTTTCTCGCTCCTCTCTCTTGATGGTTATATTATAACATAGATCCGGGGAAAAGTCAATTATTGTTTTGAAAAATTTTTTCAAAAAAGTTTGGAAAAAGTGTTGACAAGCGCCGGCAAGTATGATAATATATAGTCACAGGGAGGGAAACTCCCGAAAGAAAGGAAGGGTACCACGATGAAGAAAGTTTGGATGATTATGACGGAAGAAGTAAGCGCCGATTATGGCCGTCACCTGTGCGACATCACGCTCCGCGCTCTCTACACGGACGAGGCGGGAAGGGACGAGGCCATCGAGGCCGAGAAGGCCAAGATCGAGGAAAAACCCGCGTGGTGGATGGGTGTGGCCGAGGCCGAGGACAAGCGCCCGAAGGTCTGGGCGAGGGCTCTGGAAGTCGAGGGGCTGTAAGCCTCTCGCTTTTTTGTCTGCAAAGGTACGTACAATTTGGGCCGGCCCGGCGCACGATTAGCCATAACTAACTTGCGGGCGGACTCCTCGTGAGCCTGTCCAACCTCTTTCCCCTCTCTGGAGTGTCCTCGACTGTACCTGTATTATAACATGGCCGGCGGATTCTGTCAACCCCTTTTGCGAAATTTTTAAAAAAGGCGGGACCGCGGTCTTACCTGTCCGATCCCGAAGGCTGTTGTTTTTGGTGGGCCACCTCTCGCCTTTCGGCGCCCCTTTAGGAGTTGCCTTATCTCTCCCACTGATAAGATGATACCATACTTCGATCAGAATGTCAACCCCTTTTTTGAGAAAAAAAGAAAAAACTTTTTTTAAAAAACGCTTGACAAATCCGTTCCGGTATGCTATCATATAATCACAGAGAGGGGATAAACCCCAAGGAAGGAAGGTCGAAAGAATGTACGAAATCACCACCGCCACCAAGACGATCGCCACCGCGGTCGCTACCGAGACCGAAGCGATGACCATCGCCACCGAAACCTTCAAGACCTACAAGTACGTAGAGGTTAAGAAGGTGGTCGCCACCTCGCCGTGGTATGCTTGCTCTGTGAAGATCCTCACTCGGTGAGGATCTCACAGAAAAAAGTTTGAAAAGTTTTCAAAAAAGTGTTGACAACCGGAAAGAAATCTGCTATAATGACTACAGTAAGAGAAAGGGAGGAACCAAGGAATGAAGTACGAAGTGCGGGTGCTGAACCACAAGACCAACGAGGTCGAATACAAGACCGTGACCGCTGAGGAACTCAAGGCTCTGTACTGGAGCATTTGGTACGACATCTTCGATGTCGTGGCGGTCACGGAGTGACCGCCCTCGCCGGTCAAAAAAAATTTTCAAAAAAGTGTTGACAAATGCTCCGGAGTATGATACAATAAGACCGTGGAAAGGGAAACCACGAAAGAAGAAAGGAAGGTAAAGAAAAATGTCGGTTATCGTTTGGTGGGAATATGTAGAAGATGATTCCGTGGTTGAGGAAGATACTGGTATGACTGGTTATGCGGTTGACCATTATGAGCGGTTCGCGACTCATGAACAGGCAGAACAGGCACTCCCGCGGTTCCTTGCCCTCGATGAAGATGCTTACATCATGGACATGGATGACTAAAAAATGTAGCATCGAACCTGTTATAATAAACATGTAAAGAAAAGAAAGGAAGGAAAACCACTATGAAGACTCTCGATATCGTAACCATGCCCAAAGGATACTATCTGACCACGCGTTACAACGGACGCGCCATCAATCGCGACTACTTCAAGACCAAGACCGCACTGAACGCTCGCGTGAAGGCGCTGAAGGCTGAAGGCTTCACCATCGCGAAGTAAGCGCGGAGGGGAAGGGGCAAGTGCCCTTCTCTTTTTCCTTTCGGGATCCTTCGGTACCGAACGATCCGGGCCGGCCCGAAAAAATTTCAAAAAGGTGTTGACAATGGTTCCGGTTTATGTTATACTATAACCGAAGAAAGGGAAAGGAGATCAAGACAATGAAGTATGAAGTAAGAATAAAGGCAAAGGGCAAAGAATCTGTTTTGTATAAAAAATGCCCGAATAAAGCCTATGCCTGCACGGTCGCGAGATCTGAAAATTCTGCTCAGTATATGAAAGGTATTTATATCACGGATCCCCGTTTTGTGAATTATTATGTGACGGTTAGCAAGTAAAAAAATTTTTGAAAAAGTTGTTGACAAGCCGGGGCGGGCGTGCTATAATACAGACAGATGAGGGGAAGCGCTCAACTCGGACCCACGGCGAACCTGCCTATTTTTAAGCTGAAAAATTTTTTTCAAAAACTTTCAAAAAAGGGTTGACAACCGGATCGACCTGTGCTATACTGTTTCCAGAAAGAGAAAGGGAGGAACCGCAAGATGATGACCGCTACTGAACTGAAAGAGAAACTCGATATCCTGACCTACATGGCTGAAAACGACTACCCCTTCGGGGCGAAGACCTTCGACTTCTACGTCAACGCCTTTACCGTGGATGACCTGCGGTACCTGCTGACGAAGTGGGTGGGCGAGGATCCGACCGCCTAAGGTCGGATCCGCCGGCTGAAAAAAGTTTAAAAAACTTTTGAAAAAGTGTTGACAAACGAACCGGAGTATGATATACTAACAATGTCGAAAGGGAAAGGAAAATCCCAAACACCAGAAAGGGAAAGAAAATGACCACCACCATGATGCAGAAGATTGAAGAAGCCAAGAAGATGGTCGCTCACTTTGTCAAGACCGACCGCAAGGGATATTACTCTTACAAGGGCATGTTCACTCCGACCACTTACCAGTACATGCGGTGGGCATGGAAGGGCGAAGCGACTCCCGCCTGGGCGACCTTGGTTAAGTACTGCGAGGAAGCGGGTCTGGTGGCTGAGGATGTTCCGATGGAGTGGCACTCTGATGGCTCCGCCCTCGCTGAGATGTGCGGAATCGCCGATGGTACCATCTTCTACCACACCTTCTATCGGTTTGAGTAAGAGGGCGAAAGCCTTCTTTTTTTATCATCACGTTTTAGTACTTTAGCGTACTAAAGTGACTGGCCGGCCAGTTAATGTATTATGCCGCTATATGACTGGCCCGCAAATGTTACAATTCTGTTACAATTAGTTTAGAATTTCGTAATTGACAAATCCGGTGCGATCTGCTATACTATAGTCACAGAGAGAGGAAAGGAAGGATCCGAGAATGTACGAAGTCACTACCGCCACCAAAACCCTTGCCACCAACGTGGATGAAGCCACCGCGATGGCTATCGCGAATACCGCCTCCGCGACCTTCCGCTATGTGGAAGTCAAGCGGATCGTGTCCGCTACTCCGTGGCACGCGGAATCCGTGGTGATCCTCACGCGGTGAGGATCCCACGGAAAAACTTTTTTCAAAAAAAGTTTGAAAAAGTATTGACATACGCGTCCGGATATGCTAATATATAGTCACGGGGACACCCGAAAGAGAAGGAGGACACAAACCATGATGAACGGATACAAAATCACCTGCGGAAAGACCACCACCTACCGCGCCCTGCGCGAGGATGCGAAAACCATCGCCCATAACCTTATGGTTTCTGCGGGACAGGATGCCATCGTGTGGATGGTTACCGAGAAAGGCCCCGTTAAGGTCTTCACCATCTACAAGACCCGCCCGCGGACTTAAGCGGGCGAGTCCCGCCGGTCAAAACTTTTTTCAAAAAGTTTTGAAAAAAAGTGTTGACAACCGGCGGAGGATCTGCTATAATGATTACAGTAAGAGAGAGGAGGAACCCAAGATGCTGAACTGGTACGAAAACCCCGAAATCCATGCCGAGGATTATGAGGAGATGCTCGAACTCCTCGCCCTCCTCGCCGAGGAGGACCCGGAGACCTAAGGTCTCCGGGTCTGAGGGTTGATGAGATGGGCCGTAAGGATTGTATTTGATCAAAGGTATTCGGGCCGGCTGAAAATTCTTTTGGCCCAATATGAAAAAAGTGCTTGACATATGGCTATATATATGCTATATTACAATGGGAGAGAATAATAATAGTTAGTTATGACTAACTCGGTTTACTGGTAAGGAAAGGTCAGGAAAGGTCAAAGAATTTTAAAAAAATGCTTGACAAACCGGTGAATATCGCTTATACTATGTATGTAAGATGAAGCAAGGGAGGAACAAGCAATGACCACCACTTACGGCATGATCACCAACTACGAGGACGTCAAGACCATCGAGACCCACGGCACGCCCTGCAAGATCACCATCCACCGCACGCACTGCGACGAGATCGTCGACGGCTACGAGTACGAGGGCCACCGGTACACCATTGGCATCGACCGCGACGGTTGGCCGATCGCGTGGGAGAAGGCCTAACGGCCTTCTTCCACCGGCTAAAAAAATTTTCGCCGGAAGGAAAAAAGTGCTTGACAAACCGGTATAAGAAGCGTATAATCCATAGTGTAAGGAAGAGGTGCGGAAAGCACCGAGAGAAAGGGAGGAACTAAGCAATGACCATCCGCGAATACATCGACACCATCGAAGAGGAAGAACGGGACGAGATCGCCGAAACCCTGTATCACTGCTACGAAGACGATTTCGATGACTTCTGCATGTGGGCGATCGAGAACGGCATCGACATCGAAGCGACCGAGATCGTCCTCGGTGAAGCGGTTCCGGTGCTGACCCTGTGGGCCTATGACATGTGCGGAGACTGATCCGCACGGCACGCCGGCGAGAAATCGCCGGCAAATTTTTTTCGCTTGAAGTGAAAAAAGTGCTTGACGGGATCCGGTTTATCTGGTATAATCTTAGTAGATCAGAGGAAGAGCCAAGAGGACGCTGGGACCCACGGCGGACCTGCACTTTTTTAAATTGTACAGTCGCATACAGACAACTTGCAACAGTTGTACGTACAAAAGTTTTTTCAGAAAAATTCAAGAAAGTGCTTGACATATAAACCGGCATCTGATATACTCTATGGTGTCGGGAGGAAAACGCTACCGAACCTAAGGGAAAGGAGGAAAACAGTCTTGGGTGAGTACACCTACAAGGTGGCGACCCTGGAAGACGGAACGGAGTTCTACGTCGAGTTCTACACGGACGAAGACGGCATCCGCCGGGTGCGGGAACTCCCTTATGAGGAATGGCTCCTCTGCTCCATCTTCTACGGTGAGTAACCACCACAGACCCGGTTCCGTGGTAGATAACGGACAGGGGAGGATCCGGCGAGCAAGCGCGCAAATCCCCAAAGAGAAAACCGCCCAAAGGGCGGTTTTCTTTGCAAATGATACAGTTGTACGTACAAAAATTTTTTTCAAAAAAAGTGAAAAATCGGCAAAAAAGTAGTTGACAAACCGGCGCCGATGAGTATAATAAGTAGTGTAAGGACGAGATATGAAAGGGGATCACCACCATGACGAACGAACTGACCACCGCCTACAACAAGAACTCCGCGAGCCACGTTTACTACTTCGGTTTCATCTTCGCCGGTCTGCTCTACGCGGTGACCGGAATGACCTTCGAGGAACTCTCCGCCTACTTCAAGAACGATCGCGCGAGCACCGCGAAAGGCGGTTTCCGCAAGATCCGCATCAAGGCGACTTCCGCGGATCTCAAGGCTCTTCTTCCGAAGGCTCTGCTGATCGGCTCCGCGGACTTGCTCCTCGATGAGAAGTGGAACAAGGGCGAGATGTTCGAGAAGATCATCACGGAAACCTTCACCACTGAAAAGTGGGTTAAGGATTCGGTTCCCTTCTTCCTCGCCGGAGATACCGTGATCAACGGCGAGAACGTTCAGATCAAACTGAACGGCGCGGAACTCACGAACGAGAGAATCCTTACGCGGTACGGGTTCCTCGCGTGAGGTTCCGCAGAAGAGAGAATCACCCACCAGAATGGTGGGTGATTCTTTTTGCTTTGATTTAATTATATTTGATCAAAGATAAATTTTAGTTCGGTACCGAACGTTTGACTTTGACTGACTTTGACCTTTCGCCAACTTGTTCGGTACCGAACTGCCTACTACCCGGGTGGGTGAGTTAGTCATAACTAACTCGCTGCCCGGCCCGTTCGGTACCGAACTACTTTCGCACTTTAGCGTGCTAAAGTGCGCGCGACTTTAAAAAAGGAAACTGCAACGAGGGGTCAAAAAAAATTGGTGGCGTCGGCGCGTGAAATTTTTTCGGAGGGTCGGCGCGTTTTATTTTAATATTTCGGTACCGAACTATTCTGATACTAGGTTAAAATGCAGGCTCCAGCAGGTTCCAGCAGGTTCCAGCAGGTCCCCGGGGTAGCTTTTAGGATTCAGCGCTTTCGCACTTTAGTCTGCTAAAGGGCGCTCCCCAACCTCCACCAACTTTTTTATTTTTGAACTTTTTTTAAAATCAAACATTTGACAAAAATAAACCCGACATGTTATAATAAGATAAATGGAGGTGGAGGTATGAAAAAGAAATACTCACTCGATTTTTCAATTGTTCGTGATGTAGACCGGCTTCACGCAGTTGAAGAAATTTTAGATACATTAGAAACTAATCCTAATGCGACAGAATTGGAGCAGATGGCATCTTATATCCTATATGGAAAAGATGAGAATGGCAAAAATTCTATTTAGCGCAATGAAACGACTGATGATGGCTAGAAACGCTACAACACATTTTAGCGTGCATCCGAAAAAGTTATGTCGCTTGATGAACTACTAGAAAATCCCTTATTCGATCATGAGTAGGTGAAGTCGCCGCACAAGCGCGATCCCTACAAAAAACCAGTCCGCACAATTCATCGTCCCAAATATGACAAAACCACGGGTGAACTTATTGATCCCGGCGATAGCGACATCCCAGGTATGACACAGCTTTGGGACTCTATAGACCGTCTTGACAAATGGATTATGCAGCTTGAAGGCAAAATTCCGCCAGACGAAGACACTCTTCTATTTGATGATTCGTACAGACTATATAGGTTAAAGCACTCACTTGTAGATTTGCGCCGACAACAATATGACCTACTCGATAGTTATAAACCGGTCTTACACTTCCAAAATATGGATCACCCTAAAACCCAATTCTACGACCTATCAGGTGATTCTTTCTATTGGGTTTCGCGCGAGTAGTGGCAAAATAAAGTAGATCATTCCTATACCCACAAAGTTTCCAAAGATCTCAAAGACTATGAGACTCGTATAAATGATAAGGGTGAAACCGAAGTTAAATGGGTTATTTATAGGCATACATTTGATTGGCGCAATCCTGCACACATTTCAGCTTTTATTAATTATTATTAGGATTTGAAGTTACAAGTATGGGAGAAATTGGATACCTATTCACGCACACTTTTCTGGGACTTTGACCGTTATCGGATGCTTGCAGGCATCTCTCCCATGAAAAACTTTATGCTTGATTTAAAACTCCAAAAGATTCCGTATGAAGAAATTATTGAGTAGGTACAACAAATTTATGATGTTAATTTTCATTTAAATCATCTTTCAACAATTTTTACAACTGAAATTCCGCGTAAAATTTCACGCACTGCGGCCCGTCTTTAGATGGAATTGGAAACTCCGGAAGAAGAAAAAATTGAATGTTTCCGCTGCCACAAAAAATTTCCAGCAGATCCCCTATTCTTTAGTTACAATAGAGCGAGGAAAACAGGATTCGCGCGCTATTGTAAAGAGTGCGAAAAAATGATTAGGATAGAAAAGGGAGTTGTTTCTGAACATGATAAACGTGAAAAGATGTATAAAGTGTAAGTAGGATAGGCCGATTGAGTAGTTTTAGAATACTCCATCTAAATTTTTCCCAGGTGGACGCTGTTACATTTGTACGCCATGCCTCGAATCAATGATTAAGTAGGATAACTTGGGCGAAGTTGACCGCTTAATGCGCTGGCTTGACTTACCATTTGACCTTAATAAGTGGACATAGTTGTATGAGTAGCATAAAGACCATACACTTTCAGCTTACTTCAACCTAATGTATGATGCACATTATGAGGCATTAAGATGGTAGGATGAAAATGAGAGATGGCGGCAAGCTCAATTAGAAGGAACTATAGATGATGAGATTAAGGCATTGGGCGAAGCAAAACTTAAAAAGTTGAGGAAGGAATGGTCTAGTTCATATAAGCCAGAACAACTTTTATGGCTAGACAAATTCTATAATAATATTGTAGCTACTCAGAATGTATCTACGCCTATTTTACAGGAAAAGGCACGTGACTTCTGTGAACTATAGTTACATATTAAGGAAGGCTTGCGCGCGGGCGTTGATGTAAAGAAATTAATGGATGCGGCAGACAATATTGTAAAAGTATATAACTTTACAGCTTCAAATGCAAAATCTGCGGCCGACTTTGAATCCGTAGGCGAACTAATGGTTTATTATGGTAAGAAAGGTTGGCACCCACAATGGCATCATGAGCCGCAAGATTCGGTAGACTTTATGATGGAAAATATTTAGAACTACTTGAAACGACTTGTAATGAATGAGGGTAACTTTGCAGAACAAGTTGAAGATAAGCGCGCACGCTATAATATGACAGAACGGTTAGAAGAAATTGAAAACGAAAAAGTAGAATTAGATGAAACCGCAGATATTGAATATGAGGGAGATAATGACCTCGCCGCCGAACTAGGAGGAGGGGGTACAGATGAATGATTTTGGAGAAGTAATCACCCGAGATGGAATACCGATTGAGAAAGGTATTACGCTCACGCGCGAATATTTAGATGCAAATCAAGAATTATTTACTAAGTATTTGAATTTGTGGATACTGTATCCAGACCTATTTTTGGATGCAATACAGAGTGTGGATGATGCGAAAAACTTTCATCTAATGCCCTTTCAGCGTATTGCTTTGCGCGCGAGTATGCGTTATAGGTACCACTTTTGGACAGCGACTCGTGCAACATCCAAGTCATTTACAGCTTATCTTTGCTCATTGGTTCGTGCTGTATTGCTGCCAAACTCTTCTATAATGATTGCATCGGAAGTCAAAGGCACAGTTATTAATATTGCAAAAGATAAGTTTGCATAGTTCTTCCGCCATTGGCCTCTACTTGAGAAAGAGCTTGCAACCCGTGCAGATGATGGTAAAACTGGCGTTAAATCCAGTACCAACTACTATGAACTTTATTTTAAGAATGGTAGTCAAATTACTGTTGTATCCAAGGATACATCACGTGGATTGCGCGCAACCGCCGGTATATTGGAAGAGTGCGCACTAATTAGTGAAGAAGCATATGTTGAAGTTCTATGGCCTCAGCTCAACGTTAAGCGCCGTGAAGTTGATGGTACATTGAATTTAGATGAGCCTTCTTCTCCACAAACCTTTATTACTACTGCATCCGATAGAACAGTATATATGTATTAGAGGTTGATTGAAATTGCAGTAAATGCAGTATTGCGGCCGAAGGAGTTCTTCTGTTGGGGCCTATCTTATGAGATTCCATTGCACTATGGTCTTATTGATAAATCTACTATGTTAGACCAGCGTTATTCAAATACAGTAAGTGAAGAAGCATTCGCGCGTGAAAACTTATCAATTTGGACTGGTAATAGTGAAGATGCATGGCTTGATAGCCGCAAATTAAACAAACATCGTTCTTTACTTCTCTGTGAAAGAAAGGCGCGTTTTAATGCTAATACACCAGATGCATGGTATGAGATTGGATGTGACGTAGGTCGTTATAGTGCAAATACAGCTATTATGGTAATTAAAGTATTACCTAATATGACTCGTTTTAAGAAGAATGTAGTATATACAGAAGTTATAAATGGCGCGAACTATATTACTGAATAGGCTCCTCGACTTAAAAAACTTATACAATTATATGAGCCAAGAGAAATTGTTATTGACGGTAATGGCCCAGGTATTGGTTTAATGGATGCTATGGCTTTACCATCATTTGATGCAAAAACGGGCGAACAATTTCCAGCCTACTTTACCTTTAATAATGAACATCATTTACCACCGGAAATGCGTGCGGAGCAAGATGAACCAATTGCGAAATACAACGCTATTATTTATGATATTAAGGCGGGAGCAAGTAATGAAGATGAGATTCATTCAGCTTTTCTAACTTCTATAAATAATGGATCAACTTCATTTTTGGCGCATGAACGCGTAGTTAAAGATAAGTTAATGAAAACTAAAAAAGGACAAAAAATGACTCCTTATGATAAGAGAGTATTTTTACTTCCTTATGAAATGACTTCGCGTCTTATGGATGAACTTAATAACTTGCGGCTAAAGCCTACTGGGGTTGAGAATAAATTTAAAGTAGAACGTATTTCTCGTTCTCTTGAGAAGGATAGATTCTCCGCGCTAGAATATGCTTTATACAGGATAAAGTATTATGAAGATAAAGAAATTTTTAAGAAGCGAAGAAAAAAGGGATTATAGTATGCTTTCTTCAGTCCTAAAAATAGGGGGTGAGAATTTTGGAAAAGTAGAATAGATTTCAAAATTTTTAGTCTATGGGAAAACGATATTAGATTACTCACGTACCTATAGATAGCCGCCAACAGACAACTCGTTGGGGCGATAACCGGCGCAACAGCGTTGCCAATCGAGAGTTTACTGTTGAAGAGATAGAAGAGATTATTCGTTCTGGTAGCGTAGAAGAGCTTCGAGAATTATCTCGTTACTTCTATAGAACAAATCCATTATATCGGATGAACATAGATTTTCTTGCAAGTTTACCGCTATATTACACTATGATCACTCCTATTTTTGAGACTGGTAAAGGTTCCCAAACCCAAATTATAAAAGCCTTTTATAATGCTTGCCAATTTGTAGAAAAATTAGATATTAAAAATACCTTATTTAGAATTACAAAAGAATGGTTGAAGCAGGGGCTATATTGTGGTATTTTACAAGAGAAGAATGGAAAAGTAGTGCTAGTAGACCTCCCAATTAGCCACACACGTACACGATTCAAAGACTTTAATAATTTAAATGTTCTTGAATTGAATATTACCTATTTTACATATAGGTATCATGATGAGGCAGAGCGCGAAGCTGTTATCTTAACCTTCCCAGAGGTAGTTTAGAAGGCTTGGCGTGATTGGAAGAATGGTAAATTATTAGATCCTTGGATTATGATTCCCGCAGCCAATGGCGGCGTTAGCTTCTGTTTTGCAGAAGACCAAACTCCAATATTGATTGCATCCATTCCTTCTTTAGTACATTTAAAAGGTGCCACAAAGCGTGAAGATAAGCGTGATGAAAATGAATTATATAAGTTATTAATTCAGCAAATGCCTATTGATAATAATGGTCAATTAGTATTTGAATTAGAAGAAATTGAACAAATTCACGCTGGAGTTGCTGCAATGCTACAAGACCTAGATACAGTAGATGTACTTACTACTTTAGGTGAAGCAAAATTAGAGAATTTACAAGATTCTTCTGCAGCAACGCAATCTGCAAGTCGTATAGAAAAATACGATAAACAGGCTTGGGATGCTCTTGGCCGCAGTCCATTACTATTTAACGCAAACAACAGTTCTTCAATGACACTAGCAATTAAGAAAGATGAGAGTATTATGAATGGATATTTAAATGCTTATAATACTTGGATTCGCTACTTAATTAACGAGAGATTTGCGCGAACTGGTCTTACATTTGACTTTGAAGTGTTACCAATTACTTTGTTTAATCAAAAGGATTATACTACACAGCAGTTTACCGGCGCACAGTTTGGCTACTCGAAGATGCGCGCAGGCGTAGCTTTAGGACTCAAACAGGTTAATCTATTAAGTCTTGTAACATTTGAAAATGATTTCTTACAGATGCATGAAAAAATGTTACCATTAATGTCTTCCTATACTCAAACCGGAGATGAAAAAAATAATTCTTCTGAAAAAAATAGTAGTAATAGTAGTGGCGCCAAGAACTTAACTAATACAGGAGGTCGTCCAGAGCTTCCTGAAGAAGAAAAATCTGAAAAAACCTAGGCTAATATAGCGGCTTAGGGATAAGGAGGATGACATATGAGTAAAAGAGATATACCTATTTACTTTGATAATGCAATTATCATGTCACCTGCCGAGCCGATTTCCTCTGGTTCTGGTCTTAATCGTTTAAAGGTTGGCGTTTTCACAAAATATGGTAATCGTAATGGTTCTTATATTACTGATGCCGTTGCCGATCGCTTAATCGAAAGCGCAACTAAAGGTGATACTCCGGTTATTGGATTCTTTGATCCGGAGTCTAAAGGCTGGGCCGGACATACTGGACCAACCCTAGCTAATGGCTATGGTTATGTTGAATACTTTGAAGGCTGGCAGCCATTTAAAGATACTGACGGAGTAACTCGTGAATATGCTGTTTTCTCTGTGGTACTATTCACAAGATATTTCGATGAAGCAAACTTTGTGGTTGGACAGAATCAAAGTATGGAATTAGATATTAACTCAATCGAAGGAGATTGGGCTGATATAGATGGTATTGAGTACTTTGTTTATACAAAGGCTGATATCATGGGTTTATGTATTATTGGTAATCATGAACCTTGCTTCTCTGTATCCTCTTTCTTTAGTAAGAAAGATAAGGATTATGGAGATCAGTATCAAAAGTTCTCTTCACTTTTAGCGGACGTTAAGGCCCAAGTTGAAGAGGCTGAACACATTCTAAAAGGAGGGGAACATCAGATGGAGAATGAACTCAATCCCGAAGTAAACACTGAGACCACTCCTGTGCAGGAATTTGAAGCAGAACCTGCAGAACAGGAGCCTGAAGCTCCCGTCGAACCTGCTGCGGAAGAAGAAGTAGCAGAACCCGCTGAAGAGCCTGCTGAAGAGGCAGAGCCAGAAGCAGATGAACCCGCGGAAGAACCTGCTGAAGAACCAGCTGAAGAACCCGCCGGTACGGAGCCAGAACCTGAAGAAGAAGCAGAAGAGCCAGAAGATGCGGCCGCAAACGTAGACTTCGAAGCACAGATAGCTGAACTTCAGAATCAATTAAATGAAATGACTACTAATTATGAAAACGCAAATAACCGTATTGCAGAATTAGAAGCCCAGATAACATCCGCGTCTGAGACTGAAACCGCACTACGTAATGAGATTGCTACTTATGAAGCAGAGCGTTCTCGTTTAGAAGTAGAACAGAGAAATGCTTTAGTACAGCGTTATGAGAATGAAGTTAATGAGGAAGTTATTACGGAGATTCGTGAACACCTAAACGAGTATTCTCTCGCCGATCTAGAGAGCAAATTAGCTATTGAATATGCTAATAAACACATGGCTGGCAGTGCTAATGACGTTGTTCCACTACCAGAACCCGCTGTTGATGAATTCGCGTTATTTATGTAGAAATATCGCAAGAACTAAGGAGGAATAAGCTATGACAAGATTTCCTATTACTAATGTCGTTGGCGACTTAGTAGCGAAATATCGTGATCCTGACGAAAAGCTATATGCCAGCCTCGAACTAAACCAAGTAGCCTTCCCAAAGACTGGTATGGTTGTTTCTCAGACCCCTCTCGGAGCCGCTTTCACCAAGGCTAATCCTTGCGAAAACGGAATGTGGGTAGTTGCCGACAAGGCCGCCGGTGCTATTAATGCTCCTGCAGCTGCAACTGATTCTCCAATTGGTATCGTATATACCGCAGAAAAAGAATATGACATGATGCACTATGGCTTACAGCGTTTTGGCCGCAAGGTCGCTGGGGATTATCCTCGCGTTGGTATTTTAGGCTTAGGTGACACTGTAACCACCAACTGCTTACAGTATGACGAAAGTGAATTTGCTACTGAAGATGATCTATGGGATGCTTTAGAAAAAATTGACACTACTCCTCTATATGTAGGTATTGTAGCTGGTTCTCCAGTTCCAAAGCTAACTGCTACCAAACCAAATGCTGGCATCTATGCTAAAGTTGTTAAATACTACACTGTACCTAACGGCGGTAAAGGCGTTAAGTATCAGATTGTAAGTCTAGGATAATGGGGGTGCGACTTATGAATAAGCTACAAGTTTTAATGAACGGCGTATTTGGTCGTGCCGTTCCTGCTGAATTCGCAGCAGAAAATTATGATTATGAAGCCGCTCTCCGCGATGAACTCGCTGCTTTAATGACTAAGAACGGCAAATTCAATCGTTATACTTTTGAAAAGAATAAGTATGACATTATGGAGCTACTCTCCAGCAATTTAGAAGAGGTTCTTCCACAGAATGTAAAGAGCGCTCTAGATATGTTCGTCGAAGTACAGAACTTCGCACAGGGCACTCGCCCAGAATTCCGTGTTACCCGTGGTAAGATGCGTGGTCGTCAGTTCGTTACCCGCGCTACCGAATCTGGTAACTATGAGACCTTCCGTCTCGATCGTGATCGTTTCGATCTATACATCCAGGCTATTGGTGGCGCTGGCTATGTAGACTTCGAGCGTTATCTCGATGGTATCGAAAGCATGACTGACATCTACGAAGTCATCCAGGATGGTATTGTTGATCGTTTATTCGAAATGGTACAGGAATGCTTATTAGCTTCTTGGAACGCTGCTGGTCGTCCAGTACGCAACAAGGTTTCTGCTAATGCTTTCAATCCTGCCGCTATGAAGAAACTCTGCAACACCGTTGCTCCTTATGGCAGTCCAATCATCTACTGCACTCCTGAATTTGCTGCAGAAATGGTAAATGCTATTGTTTATAATGCAACCACCAAGATTTCTGACCAGGATATGATCGACGTTCGTGAACGCGGCTATATCGGTAAGTTCCAGGGCGTACCAGTAGTTGTAATGCCACAGTCTTTCGTTGATGAAAAGAATGAAAAATTACTCTTCAACCCATCTTTCGCTTATGTCTTACCAGCTGGTAAGGAAAAGATTATTAAGATGGCTTTCGAAGGCAGCCCATATTTCCGTGAGTGGGATGATCACGAAGGTGACAATTCCATCGTTTTACAGGGATATGTAAAGGTTGGCGTAGGTCTATTCTCCACTCCTAACTATTGGGGTATTTACTACAATAGTGCTCTTGACCAGGGTAGTGGTTGGGAAGCCTACAATGCAGCTTTAGTTCCTGCTCCTATCAGCGGCGATGATGATGAAACTGCTGATGAAACTGCAGACGAGACCGAAGACGAAACCTAATTTATAATATAACGGGAGAGGAATATTGATATATTCCTCTCCCGCATTTGGAGTTAAAAGGAGGAATTATTTATGTCTATTAGAATTAAAAATATCAGTACATCTTTGGTGTCTTTATATGCACCAAATATTAAGTTTAATCGTGAACTCATTCCGGGGCGCACCATTCCACTAACTGATGAAGAATATGAAGAGTTAACTTTCGATCCAGGTTTTATGGCTCTTGTAAATGGTCACTATATTAAGATTCTGGGTGTAGCGAAAGAAAAGCAGGTTCAAATCGTGGAAAATGTATTTGATGCGTCTGAAATTGATAAGATGTTAACAAGTGGTAATGTTACTGCTTTTGCGAAGTTCATTCCAAAGGCAACCGCCGCTGAAAAAGAAAGCGCTGTAACATTGGCCGTTGAACATAAAATTACTAATGCGGGCATTGTTGCTCTCATTAAGAAATACTGCGATGTTGATATTATTAATGCTATCAATGTAAAACATGAAGCAGAAGAGAAGTGATGATATATGGCAACACCCTTCTTAAAAGTATATGACGCTTTTTTGGCGCGAATAACTGCCGATGAATGGACGTTAGAAGAAGAGTTGGCTGTAGTCGAAAGAGACTGGCAAGAGCTTCTTAAAATGGCTATTGCACGGTTTAAATATCCTCGTGTAAGCTTAGACTTTGAAGAGCGCGCAAGTGAATGTGATTGTCCCGCTCCATCCTTCGCCTTCAAAGAAGACTTAACCAATGATGAAATACAGCTTCTTGCTTTATATATGAAGCATGAGTGGATTAAGCGCTGTATTGCGAGTTGGGAGAATATACGACAATTATATGCTGATATGGACTTTAGTTAGGCAAATCATTTAGATAAACTAAATAAATTAGAAACTGCGGTAGCTTTAGAGGTACATAAACATGAGGGAATCTATGATAGATCGCGTGGAAAGAATCCAGCCGCGATATTTAGACGACTCGCTGGAAAAAAGAATCGCGGATGAAACCTTTGACGGCTATAAAAATAAGTTAAAGGGACGTTTATTTGGTTTATTATGTGAGCGTGAAAAGAATGGAGAATGGGAAAAATTTCTTGATTCTATTATTCTTGAACTGCGTGGCTTAGGCGCCAATTCTATCAATTGGTGGCCGTTAATGGGGAAACTTGGTGTTCTCCGTTACCTCTCTTATGAATATTTTAGAAAAACTATCTTTGAATGCATGAATTTAATTGGTAAGTTGGATATACCAGATGAGTTATCTTGATGTATATTTTTCACGTGTGAACCACGGTGGAGAAACAACTTCTGAACGTATTCGAGATGGTGGTATCCGATCATTTGAGAGATGGCTTGCAGAATCGCCACATACAATAGAAGATTTGTCTGTAGAACGAGGTCTATATTTTAGCGGGATTTTAATAACTAATAAGGATAAAGAAGCTAAAAAGCTTCTTTTTTTACATGTCGCAAATGATATTCCACTTCAAGTGGGAGATATTATGAATTGGCGGCAAGATGATGGTTCATTGGAAAAATGGTTGCTTCTTTCTGAAGAAAAGAAAGTAAATGGCAAGTATCGCACCTTTGAAATCATTAAATGTAATTATTTAGTTAAATGGATTGATTTAAATGGACATTTACAGTAGTCCTGGGCATATGTATTAAGTTCTACTGATAGCAAAATTAAAGGTAATTTTAGAACATGGCATAATTTAATTTCTCCATAGCCAAATAAATATGCTGAATTAATTATGCCGCGAGTCAATATTGAACGCGGCACTAATTTTATTATTGAGGATGAAAACTGGCAGCTTGTAGAATATGATCATACAAGTGTTGCAGGAGTTATTTATTTATCAGTTACTGAGAACAAGGTAAATATGATTTATGATGACTTGAATGAAGATATTGCTGATACTGATAGATTGGCGCAATATCGTATAGATTTGCCGCCTGTTGATTAGACATTTAGTGTTGGTAATATTATTCATCCTGTTTATACATTAATGAAAAATGGTATTCCAATTGATGAAGAACAATATCCAATATTATGGTCTTCTTCTAATAAACGTGTGGTAAATGTAGTTGATAATGAATTAATTGCTGTTGGTAATGGAACATCTACAATTACACTTACTTTGAAAGATTTTCCAAAGATTAAGTAGACAATGGAAATTATAGTTAGTGATCAATCACAAGTATTTTCCGCCTATATTGAGGGGAAAGATACTATTAAATTAGATCGTTATAATGTATATCGACTTAATGGTTTTGGCGATATTCCTCAAAGAGATGTACATTTTAGTTTAGAAATGTTATACTCTTAGGAAGAAATAGATAATCATATTATATTAGAAGTAGATGATTATGCTGTTGTATATTATGATAAAGAGGAAGATAATTGGTTTGTTCACGCTAATAAAAAGAATAAGCTACATGCATTAATTTTAAAGGCAAATTATAATGGAAATGAGTACACTAAAGAAATTAGTGTGGTACCATTATGGTGAGGTGAGTTAAATGGCTATAAATAATCCAACTCAACGCCGATTCGCTGTATTGGGCGAAAATGTTTTTAATGTAGCTAATAAGTTAATGTAGAATTAGCATCTTTGTCGTTTACTCAAATATCAAGTAAGAGATCCTTTTAATAAAGAGAAGTATCCAGATGTAGATGGTGTGGATTTAATGAATAAGCAAATCCTCATCATTCCTAAAATCTATGATGATAGCGTTGAGAAAATGTCATATGTAACTGCGATATTCACAGACTTTGTAACTAATCCTATGAATCCGGACTTTAAATTAACTCGTATCCGTTTTGACATAGCTTGCCCTTATGATGAATGGGTGTTAGATGAAAATTCTTTACGCCCATATCTTATTATGTAGGAGATAGATACGATGTTTAATTAGGCAAAGATGTCTGGTATTGGTACATTATAGTTTGTGCGCGCAGATGCACTGACATTAACCCCGCAAATGGGTGGTTTCTCTATGCTTTATTCTATCAATGAATTTAACTGATTCTGATACTTTAAAGTTTCTAAGAGGTTCTCCAGTATTACTTGATGATATTTGTGCGATTTATCCTGCAACATTAGGATAGATTGTGGATGAGGGATATGATGAGTTTGAACGTTATTTAAGCGTACTTACTACTACAAAGCCCACTACACGGCATGATAAAGACAATGAATTGACATAGTTAATGGAAGCATTGACCGATTTTTAGTATATCTTGATGCTTGCATCAATAGATATGCAAGTCAATGAAACCATTAAAAATGCATTCAGATTTTTTACACATGAAGATGCGTTTTTTTCTTTAGATCCGCCACAAATTATATTGGGTCCACTTGAAGAAAAACACATTTTAACCGAAGAGAAGTTCTATGATTTTTAGAGAGTATTGCGTAGAATGTATTTTCTTGAAACCGAGGGTGATGAGATTATCATTTATGAAGATGATTTACCTGCGGTTAGAAGATTAAAAGAAAAAATGCGCCGCGACCGAGAAAGAGTTCGTAAGGCAAAAGCCAAGTAGAACAAAGGCAAAGGCGGCGATATGAAACTCTCTGATTTAATTGGTAGTCTAACTATCAATGATTGCGGCCTAAATATTGTAAATATTTGGGATGTTACATATTATGCTTTTCATGATCAACTAAAGCGGATGGGTTGGCGTGACTAGTTTAATATAAATTAGAAGGCTGCTCTTGCGGGAGCTAAAATCAAGAAATCAGAACTCAAGCATTGGATGCGGTCCATTGCGAGTTCAGACAAATAAAGGAGGTAAACTCTCATGGCTGTAAATATTTTTGATAAATATGGCATTAAAGAGGTTGCTAACGTATATTTTGAGGCTCTAGACGATGACCTCGCTGCTGGCGTCTATGCTGGCGATATCGTGCTCTTCCTCGATACCTTAAAGGTTTCTACCATTGAGACCACTGCCGAAAATACAGCTGCACAGGGCGGCTGGGGCAATCCTAAACTAGTACAGTGGGACTATGGTAAGGAAATCAATATCACTCTAGAAGATGCTCTTATGTCTTTAGAGTCCTTACGTTTCATGTTAGGCGGCGCTATTAAGCAGAGTGCTAAAGAAGATGTTGTAGTTCGCCATAATGAAGAAGTCGTTTGCGGCTTAAACGGCGTAGTTCCACTACCAAAGGATCATTTAACTGGTAAAGAATTACATCCAAAGGCTACTTATCAGCATCCAATTCGCCTAATCAACTTAACTACTGGTGCTCGTACCCAGCTAGTTGTTGAAAGTGCTACTGCGGCTGTTAAGTCTCTCGATGGCACCAAGGCTATTAAATTCTATAATCCTTCCATGATCGGCGAAAGCGAAGTTGCTACCGTACAGGGCGACCACATTCGTATTTTCTGGGAAGAAGTTGTAACCGACAATGGCGGCGACGATGCAGCTTCTGCAGTTGAAGTTACCATCTCTCCTGACACCTTCCCTGGCACCTATCGTGTAGTTGGCGATACCTTCATGCGTTCTGAAAAGACCGGTAAGGATGAGCCATTCCAGTTCGTTATCAATAAGGCAAAGGTACAGAGTAATGTTACCATTACTCTACAGGCTGAAGGCGATCCTTCTACCTTTGAAATGACTCTAAACGTACTACGTTCTACCAATGATGAAGGTCAGAATGAAATGATGAAACTCGTTCGTTACAACATCGGTGAAGCTGATGAAGAACAGTCTGAAAATGACTACGGCTCCATCGCTGGTTCTGGTTCTAGCCAGGGCGGCGACGCTACCGAAGATGTCACCGAAGACACAACCGAGGATGAAACCGAATAATTTCATGAATAAATGCCTAGGGGCTTGTATGCCCCTAGGCTTTTTCTATTAAGGTGGTGAGCCGAAATGATGGATTAGTACTTCGGCCACAAAGAACTATATGAAGTAGTTCTAAAGGCCAAAGTTCCTATGAAGTTTGGCAACCGTTATATAGAAGAGGGCGAACCTGTTCTCTACTTTGAAAATGTAAATATGTCCACTTTGACAGAACGAAATTCAGCGATTTTCGCGCGAGGTGGATGGGCGAATTAGCCACGAGTTACTTGGGAGGACAGATCTGAAGTTGTGTTTTAGATGACTGAAGGTGTTATGTCCTCTGTTGGAATGAGTATTCTTTTGAGCGCCAATGTAATGGGTACTGAAAAGGATAAACCAATTGCGGTTCCTAAACGTGAAGGACCCTTTTCATTATAGGAAATAATGATTGATGGGAAATAGGAACAAGGATTTTATATTTAGCATAAGCCTATTATGTATCCGGAGAAAAAGATATTTATTATGGAATATTCAAGAAATGCGGTACAAGAAAAGGCTTATGGGAAGTTTATTGAAAGAGATACCCAAATGGGAAAATAGTATTTTGTAAGTGTGTATCAAGATAAGGCATTGAAGATTCCTGTGGAACTGAATAAAGAGTATGTAGTAGATTATTACTATGAGTATGGAGATGAAGCGCTGATTTACACAATATAGAAGGAGCGTTTCAATGGATTATTCACTTTGGAAGCGAAATTTTATTCCAAAGATGAAAATGAAGGCATTAATTATACGAATGTATTATATATGCCAAAGGTTAGAGTAGTAAGTAATATTAACTTACGCTTGGGAGAAAGGGCAGACCCAACAGTATCCACGTTTAATATAATCGGACTCCCAGAAAACGTGGGGTCTAGTAAAGATTTAATAGTTGAGATGACAAGATTAAGTCAGGATATAGATACTGATATTTAAGCCACTTTCTGCGGAAAGTGGCTCTTTTTTTATTATGCGTTGAAGGAGATGAGGAAGATGGCGCAAGAGATTACTTTACCGGTAAAATTGTAGTTGGAAAATCTACAAAATATTACAAAATAGATGCGTGAATAGTTAGGAACGCTTAAGGTGGATTCTACCGGTTATAAGAAGTTAGAAGGAGTCATTAATGGTATTGATAAAAAGATTTAGGATATGCAGATTGCTGCATCTAGACCTTTTGTAAATGAGAAACAATTTTCAGATATGGAAAAAAGTGTTTCTCGCATTTATGATGATATTACTAAATTAGGTATTGAAGCGGGAAGAATTAAATTTAGTGATTTAGCATTAACCGGTGATTAGAAGTAGCAGTTATAGGCTTATGATGATAAGATTAAGTCTATTGGAGATCGTCTTAAATAGATGAAGGAAGAGGCAAAGAATGCCTTTTTGGAGACTGATACTGGTAAGAATTGGGCTAAAGACCATCCGGGCGCATCTTCTAAATCTTTCCAGATTATGACAAAAGAAATAGCTACTGAGGTTGATACTCAAAAGTAGTTATATGATAAAGCTTTAAAAAATGAGTAGGACTATAGAGAGCGCCGCGCAGCCTATGAAAAATTATCAAAATTTGTAAAAGGTAATACTAATTTACAAGATGCTAGTAATATGGCAGTAGAAAAGTATCAACAAATTTTTAATAAAGAGGGAAATTTCAAAGCCGGCGGGAAAAATTTATTAAGATAGTGGTTAGAAGAACAATTTAGATTAGACTCTGGTACTATTGATTAGATTGTTAAAGGTAGCGGGAAAGATATTATTAACGCCTTTAATTAGACTAGTGGTGAGGTATAGTAGAAATTACGCATGGCTAAAAGAGTCATGGGTGAAAGTGTCGGTTCTAATAAAGAAACAAGAGACGCTAATTAGAAGGGCTATGCAGATGCAGTTACTGAGGCTTAGGCGAGCGTATAGGTTGCTGAGGGAGTTTAGAGTACTTTTAATTAGAAATTAATGGAACAAGGGCAAATTGAAAAAGAAGTTCGTGGAGAAATGGAATAGACCAAAGCTGCACGCGATGCTTATTGCTAGAGTTTAGTAAAAACAGCTTCTGGATAGCTTTAGATGGGTGATAGTTGTCGTAAAGCCAAAATTGAACTTGAGTCATTAAATAAAGTTACAAACGAAGGAAAAGCGAAATTAGCAAATATTGATAAAGTTACTGGTAAGTTATAGGGTATTACAAATTTTATTAATAGATATGTTGGTGCATATGCTATTATTCGCAAAGTAACACAAGCTATTCGTAATGCTTTTAATAATATAAAAGAATTAGATAAAACTATTACAAATATTGCAGTTGTTACTAATATGACATAGGATGAGTTATGGGGTAAAGTAGGACAATATACATAGATAGCATAGCAATATGGTGTTATGACTAAAGATGTATACACTGTTTCTTAGTTATTCTATCAATAGGGTCTATAGACTAGTTAGGTTATGGATTTAACTACTGAAACCTTAAAGATGGCTAAGATTGCTGGTATGGATTATACCGCTGCGACTAATGCTATGACAGTTGCTGTGCGTGCATTCAATATTGAAATGAGTGAAGCACAGTAGGTAACTGATACATATAGTGCTTTAGCTGCAAAGTTTGCTGTTAGCTCTGCAGAAATTGCTAATGCTATGGAAAAGACAGCGTCTTCCGCAGCCAACGTTGGTATGTCTTTGCAAAGTACATCTGCGTTTATGAGTGTTATGATTCAAACTACTCGTGAATCTGCATAGAATATTGGTTCTGCCTTAAAGTCTATCATTTCTCGTTATGGTGAAATGAAAGCATCTCCATCTTCTTTAATTAATGTAGATGGCGAAGAAGTTGCATTTAATAAGGTTGATACTGCATTAAAATCTATTGGTATTTCTATTAGAGATGCTAGTGGACAATTCCGTGATTTTGATGACGTTATTATGGAATTAGCAGGTAAATGGGATACATTAGATAATAATACACAACGTTATATTGCTACTATTATGGCTGGTAATAGACAACAATCGCGTTTTATTGCTTTAGTATCTAATTACGATGAATTAAATCGTGCAATGACTACTGCTAATGAATCTGAAAATGCTAGTATTGTTTAGGTAGCAAAAACTATGGATTCATTAGAATCTAAAACTAATTAGTTAAAGAATGCATGGCAATAGTTATATTTAAGTTTACGTATTGAAAGCGGATTAAAGGGCACTTATGATATGTTAACTCGTATTTTAACCACTATTGGCAAATTAGGTATATTTAAAGGCGGATTAATGTCTTTATTTAATTTAGTTGGTTTAGGTACGGGTTTAAAAAAGATTACTACTATCACTAAAGATTGGTATAGTGAAAGAAAGTTAAAAATTACTACTGATACTACATAGGCAGAAGAGGAGTTAAAAAGAATATAGGCCGAAGCAGAAAAAACCGCGATTAAACGAGTAGAAATTTAGACTAATTTAGATAATGTTAAGGCACAATTAAATGATGTAACTGCATAGCTACAAGCAAGAATTTCGGCAGGAACATCCACTTGGACTTCTTCTTAGGCCATGGGAATTTTAAGTGAAGCTCGTAAAGATGGGCGATTAGGTTCTGTTGAAGGACGCGAAGAAATAAAAAATAGATTAGGAATACGGCCAGAAGATGAAGGAGCCTTTGATAAATTATTATAGCAATTTAATAATTTATCTTCAGCATCAGAACGTCTAGGCCATGCATTAGGTTTGGTTGCTGATAGCGCAAATAATACAGGAACTGCAGATTAGCAAAAAGCTAATGCTGCATATGCCGCAGCATTGGCAGATGCGGATGAAGCAGCATCTAGTAGACAAAATGCATAGGATAATTATAATTAGGCTCAAGCCGCGCGAGAAGCTGGTCAAGAAATGGTAGCGGCAGCTCTTAAAAATAATGAAATAACAGAACAAGAGGCAAGTTCTGTTAGGGCATCATTAATTGCAAAAGAAGCAGAAGCAAAAGCATCTTTATAGCTTGCTTCATAGAAAGAATCAGAAGCATTAAAATCATTAGATGCTGCTATGAAGACAAAAGAAAAGGCAGATAAAGATGCTGAAAATAGCCGAGAAACTGAAACTAATACCGGTAAGAAAAGAGAAAATACAACAGCGGTTATTAATAATACTGATGCCACTCGTAATAATACAGGCGCTAAAAATGGTAATACTGGTACTGGAGGCACTGGTGGAGGTAGTGGTGGAACTACATCTCAATCTGGTAAGTATAGTGCTGGATTAATGAAGGGCATAGGGTTGGCTACAGGTATTGCTAGATTAGCTGGTACTGCAATCACTGCAGCAGGCGCATAGCATTAGGATAAAAGTACAGATACGGTTGAAGCATCTAAAATATTAACTGGAGTGGGCAATGGTCTTTCTATGGCGGGTACTGGAGCATCTATGGGTATGGCATTTGGACCATGGGGCGCTGCCATTGGTGCCATTGGTGGATTTTTAATTGGCGGCTTAGGTGCGATTATTGATGGTGCAACCATGACTTTAGAAGAATAGCTAGCTTTAGAAAAAGAGGAAGCAAAAAAAGCATCTGACGAAGCGTTAAAAAAATAGGCTAAAACAATAGATTTAAATACATCTATAGAAAATTTAGAAAAATTGCGTAAAGCTATGTATAATTCTAATGAAGATATGCAGGCTTATAAAGATGCTATGAATACTATGTCTAAAGAGTATCCAACGTTAATTAGTAGTTATGACGAAGCTGGAAATGCTATTATTGATTTAAATAAAGCAGAAGTATTGTTAGCTGAAACTCGTTTACAAGCTAGTTAGGCTGCAAATTAGGCCGCAAAAAAGGAAGCATAGACGAGAAAAACAACTATTGATACAATGAAAGAAGCTCAAGATAAATTAGCAACGGTCCCAGAGTCAGCTGACGCTATGACCATTGCAGATGAGACCGGAAAATTACATTCATTTAGATTAGAACCAGGGACCGGCGGGCCTGGCTCGTGGTTTAATGTTTTACGATATTAGATCGAACGTTTTTTAGAAGATGGATTAATTAGCTATCATAAAGAACTTGAAGATTTTACTATGGAAGACTATGCAGCATTAGCAGAGATATTATATGAGAAGGGAGTAAAACTAGATGAAGTAGATCAGGCACGTAGATGGTTTAGAGAACATTGGGATGATGAAGAGGGTCAATTAAATTGGGAAGATATTGAATTAGATTATGGCTGGCATGGGGGGACTCCCTTAAAAGAGGTTAATACAACTTTAAAGAATCGTGCAGAAGAATTAGGTATTACTGAAGTAACCGGTACAACAGGTGATTTAGGCTGGATTTATGGATTTATGGGTTGGAAAAAAGATGTTGTATTAACGGCTGACAAATTAAAAGAATTTGAGGAAAAATTAGCAGAGAGAGTAAGTGGATATGAAAAAATTGTAGCTACTTTAGATGAATCATTACCGACTGTTGATGCACAAGAAGCATTAGATACTAAATTATTAACTGTAGAAACTACAAAAGCGACAAAAATATCTACATCTAAGGTTGCTGCATAGTTAATTGCAAATTCAGTAGAATTAGCCGCGAAAGAGTATGGGATAACTGGTGGAGAGTGGTCTCGCACGGAGGACCCGGCACTTAGTACTTTATATACAAATACTCGAGATGAGGCTACTGAAAGAGTTGTTAAATGGCTTTCTTCTATGAATGAAGATTTATTAGATAAAACTTTAGGTGTACTTAATTCTATGACAGAATATACTTCTGTTGAAGAAATGCTTAAAGCTTTAGGATATGAAGATATAAATGATTTTGTTAAAAAAAATGCTAGTAGATTAGGCGGGGAAGAAAATGCCAGGGCATTAGTAGATAGCTGGCAACAATCTTTTATAGATGCTAATCAGGCTAATAGAGATAGAATTTTATAGACAGTTTATTAGACTGATGATAATGGAAAAATTATTCGTCATTTAAATACTGATTTAACTGGTCTAAAAAAGCTTTCTACTAAAACTCATGATGAAAATGGTCATGAAATTATAAATAATCAAGCATTTAAAATTGCTGATTTATTTGATGCAAATAAAATTATTTCTAAATATTCAGAATATTTTACCACAGAATTACTTGAAATTAATAAATTAGCTGAAAATGGATATACTGAATTAGCTAGAAGGCGTTTAACTATATTAAATGAGTTTGCAAATGCATTAGCTGGTATGGCAGATAAACATTAGCGTGCATTATATAATACTTTAATTAAAGTAGATTTTACAAGTTATGATTCTATTATTGAAGCAGAAAAGGCTATAGAAAAATATGATGAAGAACATGAAGATGTAACGGCAAAGGATATTTAGCCATTATTAGATGAATTAGCTGAAGCAAAAAAACAGTTAATTTTTAATATTACTACTCTTGCAGCAGATTTAACAGCTAAAATAGAAGAATCAGCAAAAGAAATAGATAAAATATTATCAACTAATAAATCTGGTTTATCCTTAGATTAGGCATTAGAGCAATTAAAAACTATTACTACTAAATTTGGTAATATATCTTTTGATAAATTATTTAGTTATGATGCTGTTTTAAATAAGTATGTATATACCGCTGAAGGATTATAGTTGGCAATTGCAGCAGAAGAGTCTACCCTAGCTGAAGAAGCAGCAAGACTTGAGTCTGAAGCAAAAATTTATACTGAAGAATTAACTTCAATGGATGAATCTGGTAATAGAACAACTAAAATTGCCTTTGGTGAAATGGAGCCGACTACACTTGAGTGGAAAACTGATAATGCTAGTAATTTACTTGATGAATTACGTGCTCAAGAAGGTTTTAATTCACAATATGCAACATATTATGAAAGAGCTATTGTTGCTTATATTGCTGCGGATCGTGGAGATACTATAAAAAGTTGGGCAGATTTTGAATAGTTTTTAATAGATTTGGCTAAAACTGATGCAGAACAGGCCGAATGGGCAACTGCGACTTTAGAAGCATATCGTGCAAATAGTAGAAATACCTTAGCTTCTAATATAGATTGGACTAAACTTGCCCTTGGCACTGATTATTTTGGTACTAATTAGGCATTAATGCAACAATTGGCGTAGCAATTAGGATTAGTTCAAGTAAAGAAGAAAAATGGCAAAGAAGTTATAGATAAATTTGGAAATAAAGTATATGAACAATATTTAGGTAGTTCAGAAGAACTTTATTAGAAATATTTAGATGCAGTATTTGGTACTGATGAAGAAATCGCGGGAGACCCTGAAAAAATTGCAGCAAAAGCTGCCGCGCGAAAAGCTCATGTGGTAGATTTAGCTACAGAAAAAGCCAATAACTTAACTACGGCTATGTCTGAAATTCTTAATGGTACTGTTAATAAATATTATTCTAGTGCTACTGAAGAATTACTTAATTAGGCAGAATATGCTACTAGTGATTTAAAAGATAATTTAAATTAGTCTATTGATGCTGCAGTATCACTCTTATGGACTTATACTGATTTAATTGGTACAGGAGCAGTTACATTAGAATAGGTTAATGAATAGGCTAAACTTATTTTAGATAAGGTATTGGGTTCTTATAGCACTGGTAAAATTAGTTTAGATTTTGCTACTGGGACTATTGATGCTAGCGCCCTACAAAATTTAGCTAATACATTGGGTGTTAAATTAACGGATTTAGTTGATGTAACCACGGGTTAGATTCGTGGAGAAATTGGTAAGGTTTTAAGTTATAATAGTTTAACTAATAGTTATGATATTATTGCTAATACGTTTGAAGAATTTATTCAGGCTTTAGAAACAGAATTTGATATTGTTATTGAACGCACTTCAAAAGAATATCTTGCTGCATTAAAAACATATAATGATAATAAATTAAAAGGACGTACAGAAATTAGTGATAGCGTTGTAGAAGAATTAGAAAAAGTGATGAGCGCTAAACCAGGAGATAAACTTAATTTAACATATAGTTGGAGCTTCCTTAATCTTGATGAAGAATTAGTAGGCATTGGCAAGACATTATCAGAGCAATTAAAGGAATATGGTTTTAATTTTGAGGATGGTATTTTAACTATTGATGAAAATGCTGATATTCCTGCAGCAATTGCCTTAATTACTGATAAATTATAGGAAGCAGGCGCGTTACTACCAGAAGAAATTGCAAAACTTAATGATACTTTACTTAATTATTTTCAAAATATTACAAATTTAATTAAGAATGGTATTGGCGGTTCACTATCTTATCAAAATAAAGCCGATTTGGAAGCATGGGCAAAAAGTGTTAATCCAGATTTAAAATTAGATTTTACAAGAACCGCAAATGGTTTTAAATTATCTAATGATTCTGCTGCAGCTTTATATGATGAATTAGTAAAAGTAGATTCTATCAGTGCTGGAATTGTATTAGATGAATTGAATAAATCAATTGAAGACTCCATTACTGGCGCAAGAAATTTACGAGAAGAAATTAATAAATTACGTGCCACTACTGAATCAGAAGATTTTAAATTTATGGATAAATCTATTCCAAGTGGGTAGAATAATCCATTAAATTATCTTGGTGATAGTGGCTGGTCTAAAGCATTTGAAATAATGCGAGAAGCTGGTACAAATAAAGGCCTGATGGCTTATGAAGATTTCTTTAATATTATGACGGAAATGGGAAATCTAGCAGAGGTTGCTGGTCAAGTTGAACTCGGCGCTGGCTATTTTGTGGATAGTGCAGAGAAAGCAGCAGAACTTATTGAATAGGGTGCACAATATTTAACCATTGCTGCAGATGGAAGTGTAAAAGTTGATTTAAGTTAGTTTGGTGTTGATTTCTTAACCGGGTCAGAAGAAATGCGTCAGAATGTTGGCTAGGGTATTAAAGAAGTAGCAAAAGTACAAGTAGATATATTAGATGAAATGATATAGTTACTTGAAACTATAGTTGCGATGGAATAGCTTGGTGACATTGATATAGAGAAGAATGGCATTGATTTTGAAGATTTATTTTATTGGGATGAAGATGCTAAAAAACGGGATTATTCACGCTTTAGTGAAGGATATGAAGATTATAGAGCATATATTTTAAATCATATTGATAAAGATTTACCAGGATATAATAAAGATTTGGCTGATGGTATAAATAATACTATTATTCGTGCAAAGAATGGCGTCCAACTTAATTTTGGTGATATGTTAAGATTAGGTCCCGGTGAATTAAAAGATGCAGATGAAAATGTGCAATAGCTTTATGCAGCAACTATTGCTGCCTATAAAGCCGCAGCTGAATCCGGCGATTATCGTCAAGAAAATATTTTTAAAACTATTAAAGAAATATTAGCAGGGACAGGATTTGAGGGCGAAATTGAATTAGGTGATATGACTCTTGTATTTAGTCAAGGAGTAGCTTTAGAAAAGAAAGGTGAAAAATATATATGGGAAGGTCATACATTTGATTCAGAAGAAGCCGCACTTAAGGCCTCTCGCGCAGCTAGTATTACTGGATTAGAAAAAGCAGCAAAAACATATAACCCGGAAAGTGGTGCAGTAACTTATACAGTTGATGATTTAGCGATTGTAGTTGAATATGATATAGATAGTAAACAATATACAGCTACAGTAGGTGGTTATACACTTACTTCAAGCACTCCAGAAGGATTGGCTCTGGGTATTGAATAGGCGGTAACACTTGAGGGTAAATCCTTATCTGATTTGAGTCAACAATCTGATAAAAAACCGATTAGTTGGACAATAACAAATGAAGCAAACATTACTACTGAAGTACGCGTTGAAGGAGAAGAAATTAAATATTTTGATAAAGATGGAAAATCCATCGCCGCGCCAGAAGCAGGGGCGCAAGGAACGGCAGCGCAACAAGCAGTAGAGCAACTTATGACGACAGAAACAGTGGTTAAGAAGAAAATAGGTATTATTGAAGAAGCGTCAGAAGAAACTCCAGAAATTCCTTCTGCAGAGGAACAGGCAGAAGAAATTGAAGCTGATGTCAATTTGGCATCTGAAATAATAACCGGTGCAATTACCTAGTTGAGAACAAGTGTATAGCAATCAATAGAAGAAATTGGAAAAATTGATTTGTCTGGAACTCAAACTTTTACACAAAAATTATTAGAAGAAGCTTCACTTCTTAATTCAGCATTAGGAATACTTTCTGGGGTACAGCTTAGTGTTGCTTTAAATAGTATGGTCGCTTCAGCTACTCTTCCAGCCAATTTAATAACTGGTTAGTCTATGATGCAACTAGATGGGCCCATTACCCTCAGTTAGGCAACAGTAATTTTACAAGATCCTATAATACATTTAGCAAGTACAACTATTCGATTAGCAGAAAATGACGTTTTATAGTTGGCTGAACCAGTTGGTATTAGAGCAGATAGTACCGATTTTGAAATTACTCTATTACCAGAGGCAAATAAACATTTAGTTACTAATGAGGATACAGTTATTGATGTGGATGACGTTCCTAAAATTATTGGTATTAGTAATGAATTAGAAGTATCTTTAGATAGTAATACAAATCAACATTTAAAAGAAGGCTCTGTTGCTTCTCTATCTGATCCAGTTGCTGTGCTTGCAAATACTGATGATATTACAGTAACAGCAGTAGAAAGCTCTCATATAGGGTTAGATTTAAAAGAGCGCGAGGAAGCACTTGATGTTGGAGCTATTGATGAGGCTCAAGCAGCTGTAACTAATTTAGAAATTACTGATATCGACTTTATTGATCTTCAAAAAGATACTGTAGTTAAAGTTTCTGAACCAGTTAATGCGCTTGTAGATGCATCAGCAGTTACGGTTGATGCTTTCTAGGGCACTGATTTTAGATTAGATTTAGGAGAACGAGAAGATTTAATTGATGTAGGAGTTATTGATGATGCTAAAGCCGCGGTAACTACATTGCATGTTACAGAGGCTGATTTTATTGAAACCCCAGCAGAATTAAATGCAGATACTACTATTACTGCAAATGTATAGGATAATGCTTCAGAAAAATTAGACAGTATTAATAAAAAGGTAGAAACTTTAAAGGAAAATAAAGATATTACTATTGATATTAATTTAGATAATTAGATTAATTCAACTGAAATGGCATTAAATACAGTAATTAGTTAGTTAAATGCCATTGCAGCAATGAAAAATTAGACAATCACCATTACAGAAAGTCATATTATTAATACTCCAAATAGTAATAAAGAGGATATTCCAGATTCAAGTTTTTCTACTGGTAATCTTGGATCTGCTAAAGCTCAAGGCACTCTCATGGGCGAACTTGGTCCAGAATTAGTAGTCTCTAATGGCCGTTACTTTATTGCTGGTCAAAATGGCGCAGAATTTGTTGATCTTGATACTGATGCTATTGTTTTCAATCATCTTCAAACCAAGTCTCTTTTAAGCAAAGGAATGTCTAATTCCCGTGGTAAAGCAGTTACTAGTGAAAAGAACGCTGTTGCGTTTGCTCATGGTAATGTTAATGGTGGACCTGCTTAGGCCTCTGCAAAGTAGGCTTTAGCTGCGTTAAAGCAATTACGTGCATAGTGGCAAGCAATTGCTGATATGGATGCTGCTAGTTTAGCTAATCTCGGTGGTTCTGGCGGTGGCGGTGGAGGCGGCGGAAATAATGATGCCGCGCGTAAAGCTTGGATTGAAACTGTTGAACGTTGGTATAACTTAATGCAAAAAATTGCTCAACTTGAGAAGGACATTACACATGAAGAGCAATTACGCACTAAATTACAATCCGATTGGAAGAAGAATGGTTAGGCATATTACAATAGTTAGAAGAAAACCCTACAAAATCTAGAACAACAAATGATTGCGTAGGAGCAACTCAACTTAAGCCGCCAAGAATTTTTCGATAGTCGTCGTGAACAACTTAATAATGGCATTTACAACAAGTTCTACACATTTGATGAAAATGGTCAACTTAAGTATTCCAGCTATGATAACCCCGAAGGAGGATATGGTTTCCTTGCAGACTTGGTTGCCCGTGATGACTTTGGTGTACCAAAGTATACTGTTGAAGAACAGTATAATAAATTAGTTGCGGCTGGATTTGCAAAGCAAATGTAGTATACTACTTCTGGTGAGGAAATTAAGCGCGATGAAGGCGATGATCAGAGTAACTTCTATACTACTTCAGTACAAGCCTTCTGGGATGGAATTGAAGCATAGAAGCAAGAGATGCAAGATTTACATGATGCGATTACTGAAGGCGAAGATAAAATGCTTGAGCTTGATTCTTCGCGCAATGAGTTACTTCAAAGCATTCGTGATAATCAAATGGATCTTGAATCTAAAGTTTTAGATGCAATTGTTAATCAGCGTCAATAGGCTATTGATAAGTTAGATGAGGAACGTAAATTATTAGAGGAGTCTAGTAGTAAGTACATTCAAGGACTTTCTGATGCACTCGATAAAGAACGCGAAATGTACAACAATCAATAGAACTAGGATGAACTTAATAAGTTACGCCGCCAGGTAGCAATACTTGAACGTAGCGGCGGCTCCGCGGCTAAAATTAATAGCTTAAAGGAAAATATTAGAGCCAAAGAGTAGGATCAATACTTTGACCTACAGCAACAACAAATTGATAAGATTTAGGAGGCCTCTGATTTATAGCTTGAGCGCCTAGATCATCAAATTGAATTACTGAATACTCAACTCGCATATGAGAAAGACCATGGACTCCTTTGGAGTGCAGTATATGATTACTTACTTAATTACTCTGCTGAAGAAATTGCAAACTTCATTCAAACAAATAATGAAGAAATGTGGGGTGCTTCTCCACTACGCTTCGAGAATGATTTCTAGGATGCATTATTTAGCGCTCAATAGTGGGTTGCCTTTAGAGAGGATTAGGATAGTTAGTACGATGCACTATACAATAAGACTCCAGATGGACAAACCATTTCTGATGCGGTATATGGTGATACTTCTCATAGCGATTGGAAGATTTTTAGTAACGCTATGACTGAATTGTATGGCACTGCTTGGACTAGTATTGCAGATGGTCTGAAGGATAGTTTCCTAGTAAACTATGCTAAATCTGGCGATATTACATAGGCTGCCGATAATATCCTAGCGGCACTCGGATCTGCTAATAAGTATTCAACTAGTTAGTCTAGTGGGTCTAGTAGTAGCAGTAGCGGTGGTGGTGATAACGGTGGTAGCGGTGCTCAAAATGGTGATAGTCCTACTAGTACTACAAAAGATAGTAGTTTAATTGGTGCAATGAATGCATTTGCAAAAGGTGTTATAACAGGTGCATAGAATACAGTAAATAAAACTCCATCACAGAATGAATGGGCTATAAAGACTACTACTGGTACGCGTATTACTAAAGATGAAGACTTAGCAAAACGTTGGTTAGCTGAAGGGAAATAGGTCATGTCTAAATTTGATAAAGGTGGCATGGTTGATGAAGATTAGGTCGCATTTGTTCATGCCAAGGAAGGTGTCTTAACTCCAGAACAGACTCATATTCTTCGTGATGATATCTTAAGTAGCAAACCAACCTCTCTCATGAGTCTTTTATTAGACTTCAAGTCAGCCTATGATGGACTTGGCAGCAACTATTCCAATATCACCAACGATTCTGGTATAGTAATTGAAAATGCAACAGTAGAAATGAAAGTTGAACAAATCTCTAATGACTATGATGCGCGCCGCGCGGGCGAGCAGGCATTGTCTGAAATGATGCGCATTGCTCGTAAAACAAGCGCGAAGAATAGTATAGGGAGGTAATAACAAATGAGTGAAATTACAATGATTAGAGGTACTGAACAGGAGAGTCTTTCTCCTGTTCGTACCCAAGTTTATTAGGCAACGCATAAGGGCGATAATTATTTACATTATATGAAGCGTTCTTTTATCAGTTTTTCCTATGGTGGAAGATAGATTGAAGATTTTGGCTTAATTGCTACAGTAAGTGGAGACAGAATGGTACGTGATGCATATGCAACATTTGATGATGAAGTTTCTACTTACTCTGCATTTAGCGGACAATTCTATTGGGGTACATACTACCGCAATAATTCAATAACCTTTCATTTAGCTACTGATGCAATTACTCAACGCTAGTTAGATGAGTTTAGACATTGGTTCTAGGCTGGTAAAATTCGTGAATTGATTTTAGCCGAGCATCCCAATCGTGTGATTATGGCGCGTGTATCGGCGCCACCCGTATTCAATCTTTTACCTTTTGAATCTCCAATTAAAGTACATTTGAATAGATCTTACTATTCAACTAGTACCACCTTATATAAAGGTGAAATTGAACTTACAATGGTTATGGATGATCCATTCTGGCGCGCGAAAATTAACATTTTCGGGCAAAGAGATAGTCAAGGTATTTATAGAGATACTTGGTTTGATATTTCTAGCGGCCGCATGAGAAATGTTCTAGAAAACCCAGATGCGCTTAAAATCCTATATGAAGATGGTATTCCATTAAGTAGCATGATTACAAGCAGTATGCTTTTAGGTCAAAATATATTCGCGAGTGTTAATTACCAACTTATTTCTAAAATCATTAAGATTATTAATGAAGATGAATATAATACACATAGTGGTGATGTTGGTTATTTCAATAATGGTACTAACTATGGCTTAATTGGTGCAGATGAAGAACCAGCTCCTTTCTATAAGGGCGCGGTTATAGCAACTGTAGATGGTGAAAATAACTATATTTCCGGCGCGCGTATTGCAGGTGCGATCATGAGCGATGATGATAATGGTATAGAATCCTTACCTCCATTTTCGGGCGCTCGTCCGAATGAGACAACTATTAACTTCTATTATGCAGGTACGGCTCCTTCTCCTGTAACTCTTAAATTTACCCTTTATCCTGACTTCTATGGACAATATATTAAATCTCCAGCCAATAATTATACTAATAGTTATCTAACAGATGTTACTGATCCATACAATACTATTACAATTGAAGGCAAAGAAGAAAAACATGAATTTAAGATTACAACTCCTAATATTTATACAAGTTATAATCAAATCATTAGAATCTTCGATGACCCCGCTATTATTAATCCTGGCTTAAGCTGGGCAAAAGTGCGTGAACTTATTCGTGAAACAGTTTGGCATCCGGAAGTTCGCGCATGGGCAAATAGTGTAATTGATTCCTATGATCTTGAAGATGGACAAGGTACTATTAATATTAGTACCGCATGGGAACGCACAGAGCTAAAACGTAAGATGCAATACTTCTTACAGGATGCTAACGGTAATCCTTATACAGCGGATTTCGTCTTTAATGCAAAAACAGGCGAAGCTATTGGTACTATTAGACATCGTAGCTCTATTGGGCAATCAGCCTTTAGAGATAGTAATACTACATGGCCTTTATATTGTGCAAGTAATGTTATCGCGGCTAAAGAAAATGTTGGAGATATGGTAAAATCAAAATACCTATTCATAGAAGAGAGAAATTACCCAAATGATAGCAATAATATTGTTGCTTGGGAAGAAGGTCAAGATTATTCACATAGACTATATCATAATATTCAAACTGGTATTACAAATATTTCCATTGAATATTAGAATCTCTATTTTTAATGAGTAAGGAGGAGATGACATGGCTGATTTTAATACTACCGTGCGCAGCTATGAAATCTCTGTTTGGACGCTTCAGGACGAGTGTTTGACCGTCCTGAAGCCGTCTGAATTAGAGTTTAAAGGAGAAGTATAGAATGCAGTTGCGACATTTGTAGATGACGGCACAGAAGAATTAACTTTCTCTGTTCCAATGTATTACTATAATGATTATGGTAAAAAAGTATTAAATCCTGCATGGTCTTATATTTTAAATGGACATTTTACCGCAAATATGCATAAGGTAAAGTTAATTTTAAATAAAGCCACAGAGGATGAAAAAGTATATGAAATGCTAATCGTCAATGTGGCTCAAAGCCATGAGAAAGATTAGGTTAAATATGACATAAAGTGTGAAGGTCTTGCCTTCCATGAGTTAGGAAAAATTGGATATAAAATCTCATTATCTAGTGAAGAATTTGAGGAAGAATATAGGCTATGGTTTGAAGATGATCAGCCAGGTGAACCACCTCATGCGACTATTCAATACTGGAATGACAAGATTTTTAAATATACAGATGGTTCTTTAAAGTATGCTTGGGATTATGAAGTATGTATGGATTGGTCTAGTTATAGTTAGGGCGCAAATCGTGATCCATCTAAAGTATATGAAGAAGAATATATTTCTTCATGGACGGTTGATCCTTTTGAGTATATACTTAATCCTAAAACAGTCGAAGGAAATAAAGAAAAATGGCGTCAACTTGATGAGGAAGAAAGTAATATATATAATTTAACACAAACTATTGCGGAAAAGTTTGGTGTATATTGCCGCTATGAGTACTAGCATGACGCTAATTATCATATTACTGGGCGCAAAGTTATCTACTATAATAGTAGTTTTAAAGAATAGGAAGGATATACGGACTTAACTTATCCTTATAACACCGCTAGAGTTGAGCGGACTATTGACAACACTGATTTAATTACTAAATTGTTTGTTAGACCAGTTGAGAGCGATAGTTCTAGTAGTAATTTAATTTCTATTACTAATGTTGATGGAAATCCAAGTAAGGAAGATTATCTATTAAATTTTGATTATCTTCATGAAGTACATACAATAACTGATGATTAGTATGAACAGATTCCTATTTATGAAGGTAAGTTGCGCGAAATTAATGAATCTGCGGTTGCAATTGAAACACAGATTAGTTTATTATAGGATGAATTGATTAAGGCTCGCGCGAACTATACAACCTATACTAATGCCATTAAGTTAGACAGAGAGCGTATTTTAAATGTTAAATCATTTATTGATTAGCTAACTGGTGGCGATGAAGTTATTAATATTACTGCAACAAATCCAGAGCGTTTACCGTTACATGCAATTGCTTCTGCTAACAATAGTTATTATGCAGAAGTTAAAATAGATGGTATTTTACCAGAAACTGTAGAATTATATACTACAATTAATTATTCCAAACATGAAAATGCTGGACGTTTAACTGGACTTGTTACTACTTATAAGTTTGAGTATGATGAATTTAATAATTTGTGTCGTATTACAAATATTCGATTACCACAAATATCATTAGATACTTATACTTGTTTGTATATGGTATGTGACTACTCACCAAAACTTTATTATCAAAATGTATTAAGAGTATGGTAGCAGCGCTTGGCAGATGATCAAATAAATGCCTCTAAAGCAGAAGAGACCGTAAGACAATTAGAATTAATGCTGTATAGTGCCGATTCTGATTATACTCATGCGGATTATTGTATTGTTGATGCTGCATCAGTTGATACTAATAAAGCTATGGAAGTATTACGTAGCTATCCAATACTTGCAGGTAATCCCGCAAAACTTGATTTTAATAATCATAATCATCCATATATTCGGACCACAGAAGGATTAACCGTAACTGTAAATTAGTATCGTAATTATGTGGCAGGTATTAATTCTAATGAGGGCATCGCCGTTATAGTAAGTGAATATTTACCTGATGGTATATTATATAATGGCGCGCAATCAATGGCAACTAGTTATGCGAATCATGCAATTGATTAGTCTGCTCGTTTAGATAATACTTTATATTGTTTTTCTGATATTTATATTGTAACGATTTATTCTAAAGATGCGAATGATTTTATTACAGCTTTAGTTAACTATGATACATAGAATATTAATTCACCTTGTGTTCTATTTGGTAATGGTGTAGTAGATAATTCTTATGTATTGGGTACAAGTAGTTATGGTTATATAGATAAAGCCTTTACTGAAGAGGCTCATGGCTATTGTGCTTTATATGACTTCTTATTAGAATAGAAGTATAAAATCATTACTGAATTTGAGCGCATGATGGGGCCGGCGCTACGCGAAGGTTATTGGCAAGCTGATGATTATAATGACTATGGTAATAAATATAATGATTCTTTTAATATTAATTATCGCAGACAAGAATATACTGGTGACGCAGGACGTACAGAGATAACATTTGCCTGGGACACCAATAATGTATTCACAGAAGAAACAAATTCTTATTATGAGGTTGGTATTAACTAGACCAAGTAGTATCATTTAATGGTTAATTTACAACCTTATATGAGCCGTTTAATTAACTATACCGACAATCTTTGTTATATTTATTATGATAAATAGTATTTAGAATTAAATGATGAAATTGCAGAATAGCAAGCAGTTTATAATCGTCTATTGGCACGGGTAAATAGTTCTGGTTATAATAGTTTGTCTGCCGATGAGTAGATTACATATGATAACTACCATTTTAAGGCTACCAATGGTATGTGGGATGATGCGATCGCGCGCAATAATATGTTAGCATTACGCTGGTTTGAAATTGGCGCTCAATGTGAATTTGGCTTTGTATGGAAAGCTGGGAATTCTAATGAACGCACTGCTATACCAGTGCTTATTCTTACCGGAATAAGAGATTTAACAGAAGAAGAATATTTATCTATTATAGCTGCAGATGCTTAGCATCGTCCATTTATTGGTACTGTTAATTCGCAAGTTGTGACAGAAGTGCTTAACAATGTATCATATTCATATGTACGAACTGAAACAACTTCATTATTACATTCTGGAGAACAACTGTCATATGTATATATTAATCCAGATGATATTACTGATAAATATCATCCAAATTATATGACTCAACAAGGAGAAACATATATTCCTACAATTTATGGATATGAAACGGTTTATAATTCTTCTAATAATTCTACTCAACTTACATTAGCATATCCACGCTTTAAAATTAATTCACTAGAGTTAAAGAATAATAGTTTGGATATTCTAATTGCTATGAATGGTTATAACCTAGAGTATAATAAAGACTTTTATGTATTATTGCAATAGGATTCGGCAGACCGCACACATAAATACTTTATTACAATTAAACCAGAGGTATTCTTTAAATATTATAAAATTTCTACAAATGCTAGTCCTGCTACAATTCGTATTAATTATTCTACTTCTAATGCGAATGAAGCAATCTATCTAGATGCAATTAAAGTAATGAAGGAAAATGCATATCCTAAAGTTTCTTATAATATTGGTTTAGACGTACTAAATCCAAAAATGATTAGAACTGCATATAATAAATTACGCAGTATTGTACATATCAATGACTATGAATTATAGTTAGAAAAAACTACAGGATATATTTCCAAAATTACACTTGATTTGGATAGTCCAAAAAATGATAGCGTAGAAATTAAGAATTATGAAACTAAGTTTGAAGATCTCTTCTCCACCATAGTAGCACAAACTGAAGCTATGAAGAAAAATGAAAATACTATTAGTATTGCCGCGGCTGCATTCTCACCAACTGGTATGATTTATGGCTCAATATTACAAGATAGTATTTTAAAAGCAGACTTAAGCTATAGTTTCAATCAAGGCCGCCTAACTATAGACGAAGACAACGGTATTTGGGGTATTAGTGACAGCGGCGTGGTTGCCTTCCGTGGTGGCGGTATTTTTACTGCTACTACGAAGAGCGCGGATGGCGAATGGGAATGGAATACAGGTATTCTACCTAGTGGTATCAATGCTGATTTAATTACAACTGGTCAGTTAGATACTAACCGTATTCGTATTTATGCTGGTGATAGAGTTTCCTTCCAGATGAATGGTGAAGGTATTTTTGCATATAAGACATTTGCAAAAGACTACTTAATTGGCATGGATGATAGCGCTGGATCTACCTATGAAACATATATGGCTGGGCGCGAAAACGATATTGTTGATGCCATGCAATATGTTACTTATAACGAGAATGGTTTATTTTTAGTAGTCAAAGAAGGCGCAAAAGTTCTTAATGAATAGCGTAATGGCTTCATAGACGTATTAACTGATGTTAATCGTGTTGAAATCAGTTGGGATGGCTTGCTATTACGTAACTGGTCTGGTGAAAGAACTCTATGGGCTGATCCCGATACTGGTGACCTACACCTACGCGGAATTATTGAAGCGGAAGGTGGTAAGATTGGTAGTTGGACAATTACCAAAACTGGTTTTGAAGGCCAATATATCTAGTTCTTAAATAACGAGAATGATGCTAATAGTAACGGTATATTCTTAAGGAATTCTACTGCCGCGGATGCTAGTATTGTCACATATAACAATACATTGTATTATGCCTGTAAGATGTAGGGTTCAAATACATAGTATTATACTTCTAATCCTAATGATCATTCTACAGGTAATGGTGAAACATTATTAGTATATCAAATGACACCAGTATCTTGTAAGCCAAGATATACAACTACAGAGGCCGAAACTATTAGAGTCAGTACAGGTTAGGTCTATGATGAAGAGACTGGTGAGTTAGTAACACAATATACTACTCTAACATACAATAGAACCTATGTTGCTGATGCACAAGGTAATAAAATTCTATATGCTAATTAGGGTATTATATTTAATGGCTCCGACTCTTTAGATTCTAACTGGCATCGCGCATTGATGGATTTACGTATGAATAATGATACATATGTTTCATATGTTAAAACATCATAGCTTCAAACTTATAGCGCGCCAGCGAATAGGCAAATTACTATTGATACCTATACTCCAACATTTTCTGTCAAAGCTAAAACAGGTTATGTTACAATGAACTCTGGTTCGCTGGGAGCCTTTAGTTTAACTTCTACAGAATTGTCTGGTAATCAGACGGGTTCTAATAATACAGAAAATTGGGCAGTCTTTAAAGAAAGTCGAATTTAGAATTGTAATATTACAAATAGCACTATTGAAGGATACAGCTTATCGAACTATGGTAGCGTTATTAATAATATCTGGGGCGATAGTAGTGCTGGAACAATAAACTTCTCTCGTGTCAGTGGGGATACGGGAAATTTTAATGTAGCCGATATGTAGTACTATAAGACAAACATATCGGCGGCATAGGTCATTAATGACATGTCTTATAGTATTACTTCTAATGGAACAAATTCGAGTATTTTAGTTACTGCTACAACTGCAACTTCTAATATTAATACAAGTTATACAAAAGAATAGAAGTTTGATATTGGATCTGTATGGAGTGATGGGAATAGTACTGGATTAACCACAGGATATGGTAATGGTTGGACTGCGGCTAGAAATAAAATAGCTAATCCAGCAAGTGATGTTATAATTATTCCCGGCGGTACAGTAGACGCGGGTGATACTTTGCCGCTTCGACTAAGTTTAGGTACATTAGACAATGGATCAAGAACTATTACAGTAGATGCAAATTACGGCGGCTGGGTTACTAAAATCACTGATACCGTTTCTGATTATATTACTGGTAGAAATAGTGTTACAGTTGATAGCATTGAGGTTTATGGCAGTCCAAGCGCGGACGCAACTTCAATTAGTGTGCAAGCACATGCTAGTAATGGTGAAAGTAAAATTGATGGTATTAGTATTACATCATAGCGTACTAATGCTTATAATACAGGCTGGAATGATTGTTTAGCAGCTTGTGGCATTGCTGATGGTGGTACTGTTTATACCGGATCTATTGGATACTTTACTAATTTATATTATTATGACTCTCAAGGATATTAGCAAACAGCAAGTGCTCGTGGTGGATATGTATGCTCTTCTAGTGCTACTGTATAGCCAAAATAATAAAAAAATAAGCCCGGAATCTTTATGATTCCGGGCCTTTATTTTTTTACTCTTCTATAAATCCTTCAATCAATGCAATCTCACTTGGTGTAAACTGCACATCATCCAGATCATCTAATTTAATCTTATTAGCATTAATTGTAATGTTACAATCTAACGTCTTATTAATATCATCAGTTACCGCTTTTAAATTATCACCAGAGAAGACATATTCATTAGTTTCAGGATTAATTTTGGGATCACCATTTTCATCCTTATCACCATATTTTTCAACTAGCTTTCTGCGTGTTTCATTAAATAAATTAAACTCAACTTCAACTTGTCTTAAAATCTTTGCAACATTATATGCCACGCGACCTTTTAATTGCTTCTGTCCTAATGCTTGTAATACATTTGTACTATCTAATGCTTCTCTTAATGTCATTTCAATCATATATCTTCACCCCATGTAACTTTGCTCGATTTTAATTTCCCGCACCAATACTTACCAATACATATTGCATCAGATTCATCTTCGGTGCATAACATATCATACCAAATTTTTACTTTAGCTTGCGCCTACTTCTTCTTGGCATCACGATGTACATCGCCATCATTGATGCCACAATAACTACGCCATTCACTTGGATAAACTAAATCGTGGTCTATACAGGCTTCAAATATTGTATCTAACAAAACACCTTGTAAGTTAGCTAAAGTCTAGAATGTTTTTACTTGTACATCAGTAGCTTTCGCGCCGTACTTCTGCAACTAAATATTCTCCATTCCCACAAAATCTGGCTCCCACTCTTTTAATGCAGCTTTAAGCCAATTTTTAACTTGGTTGATACGTTCGGTAGCTGGTAATGTACTTGTAGTTTTAAAAGTACCATACCCAACTAAAGTTTTATTATCATATAGCGCGTAGCCTGTGATGCTTGTTGCTGCATCCAAGGCTAATATACGCTGTGTATCTGTGCCTTTTGGAGGCACCTTATTTTTTTTGACTTTATAAGGGTCGCCAGCCATGCAGGCATCGCATATTTTATGTTTTCGCCAATTATCGAAGGTCTATTCTTGTTTATGTCCCTTTGGGCATATCATTTCAAGCGGAGTTTTTAAGTTCTTATAAACCTCGCTTACTAACTACCAACCTTCAGCTTCTAACGCATTTCTTACACTATATACATTAATAGTTCCCATTATGTTCCACTGGCGCCAAAGCCGCCTTCTCCGCGGTCGGAGTCTGCTAGAATATCTACCACTTTAGCTTGGAAGCGGTAGCTGGGCATTACTAGTAGCTGTGCAATACGATCGCCTGCGTTAATCTTAAAGTCCTTAACAGAATTATTGTCATAAAGAACTCCAAGTTCTCCGCGGTATCCACTATCAATTAGTCCTACACTATTGCTTAAACGTAGTGGGGTTTTAGTTCCCATGCTAGAACGAGGAAGAATCATAGCAAGCCAACCTTCTGGCAGCTGAATTTTTACGCCGGTATGAATCATATTACCTAGAGTACCAGCACGAATAATCTGATCTTCTTTCGCATATAGGTCTGCAGCTGCATCGGTTTCGTGAGCATAAGTAGGAACATGTGCACCTTCTTCAACTGTCATAGGCAGCTCAATTGCATAGGAATGATACTTTTCCGCGGCAGTATCGAATATATCAAAAAGCTGTTTGCTAATTGTATCCATTACAATTTTCTTATTACCTTCAAACTCTTTATCTCCATAAATCATATCTTTTAATGCGTCTTTTAGAGCATTAACAGATACTCGTGCCTCATCTTTAGTAACGCCCTGCGCCTCAAGATTAGACACTATCTGATTGATAGACTGATTTACTAGCGTAGGAGAGAAGTTCTCACCAAGCTGGTCTAGAATAGCCTTTAATACTTCATCAGTTAACTGGTCTTCTGGAAATTCCGCAAAGCCCTTAAATACTTCTAATAGATTCTGTAGTTCATCCATTTTAATTCACCTCATTCTCCGAAAGTCCTTTCAATTGTGCAAATATACCAAGAATCCACAATTTCTCCCTTACTCTTTTTAGTTTTGAGTACATAACCAGATTTGGTTACGGAAAAACCGCCTTCAAGCTGCTTTTCTTTGGCTTCTTCAATCATAGCCATTGCTTCTTCCTCGGTATCTACACGATAGACATTAGTTTTCTTCAATAGTAGTTGTGCCATTTTCTTTCTTCTCCTCATTTAATTTTCGTAGTTTTTGAATTAGGTCTATATAGTTTAGTTTTTTGGCGGTTTCAGCAACCGTTTCTACAACTCCACCGCCATCAGACATCATTTCTGCATACTTTTTCGCGCCATATTTTTTCTTTAAGGCACGACGTTGCGCTCTATTTAAAACAGGCATTTTTTCACGAATTTTTGCAAGAGTCTTTTCTTCAATATTCTTTAAGATTTGTTCAGTATTTTCAGCACCAACTTCTTCTTTTGCCTGTTCAATACTTATATTATGAATTGTTGCATACCGTTTAATTAATTCTTCATCTGAAGGTTTATCAGTTGTTAGATTACTAGGTTCTTTTTTTTCATTAATCTCACTCATTTTATGTCCTCCATAATTGATGCAACCACTTTCTCAATTAAATCAAACTGTTCTTCTTTTTCAATTTCAAGTTGATACCATACTCCACTTTTATAAGTATTAATTGGAATTATTATATCGGCTTTATGAAAACGTACTACCGTTTCCTTTAAAGTGGTCATTGTACAATCTTCTTCTATATCTACTATCGGCTTGCCGGTATAACAGTAAAATACAAATAATTTTTTACTATCTTTATTTCTATAAAGAATAGTAATATGATTTGGCCCACCGACATATTTTATAACATCTATTTCCATTTTATTAAACCACACTTTAGCCGCCTCCAGTCTTATTGTATCCGAACTCTTGTGCTTTAAAGAACTCTATATAGTATTTTTCAAGTTCGCTTAATTTATCTTTATCACAATATGTGATTATTTCAATTTGCCAATTCCAAAATCCTTCTTTTAGTATTGCATGGTGTACTGCTTGGTCAGCAATACTTTTTATACCAATTGTTGACTTAAAGTGGTCAGCTATACGGTTTTTAACATTTGTACTTTTACCTATATAACACTTCCCATTCTTTAAACTTGTTAGTTTATAAATCCCTGGCTCTGGTTTTATTTCAATACGTTTAAATGTATTGTCTAAATTTGGTTTTACATATTCAGCCCAAACCAGCTTACTTATTATATCTGGATGTTGTACTTTCGCGGCAACAGTTGTAAGCAAGAACTCAATATCTTCATGATACTCTTCAGGCAACTATATTGTATAAAAAAGTTTTGCTTGCTATTCAGCATCATACGCCCGCATGGTTCGTTCAATACTTTCAAATTTTTCTTTTGCCGCGGCGATAGATTCGTTATATTTATTGATCTAATCTATGGCCTCACGCCATTTGGCTTCTGATGCTTCTTTTATTGATTCATCCTATATAGCGCACTAGTTGATAGTGTCTTGAAGTAATTTTTCATAATACTGCTATTTCTCTTTTAGCGTCTACTCTAATTCAGATTCACGCTTTTCCCGCTATTCTTCAATAACTTCTTCAAGCGTTTTCATCCGGTTTTCAACCAAATCGCTATAAGCAATCTATACAGACTAGAGTTCTCTTTTCCATTCAGAAAGTTTAGTTTTTTCATGTTCTGCTTTTTCTTTAACAAGACTTAAATCATTTTCAGCATATTGCCTTAAATCACACAAATCATGAACTTCATTTTTTAACTTATCACGCTCTTTTGTATCAAGCACCTACTTTTGATGAAGTTTAAACCCTAAAAATCCAATTATAATTAAGCAACCAATTAGGGCAAATATCACATCCAATCACCACTTTATTTCTTTATACTTAATTATAACAGAATTTTTAAAAAAAGTCAAGTATTAAAAATAAGGACGAGCCTTACAGCTCGTCCTTAACATATAAACCGCAATGGCAAGTTTCACCAACTTGTACATTTTCAATAAAATCTTTACAGATACATTTATATTCTTGCTTGCCCTTACTTTGATATACACAAGGACAATACCAGTCATTTTTCTTTAATGCTTCTCTAATTGTTTGTATGGTTTCTTTATCCTCTACTAAATGTAATTTCATTTTATCAACTCCGCATACTGATTATCGCTTGCTAGTTTAACTCCAAGAATAGGGTCTAAATGAGGCTCTTGTCCCATAATGTATCGACCCCATTTTATAATAATATTATCATATTTTCGCACTGCGTTCTCGGCTATACGGTCTTCGCCCTTATTGTAGCCTGTATAAATAATAATTGGATCGTCACATCGTTTATATATTCTAATAAATGATATAAAGTCAATTAAATCCATAAAACTATCAAATGGCTCTAGCCCTTGTAAGCAAAATGCTTTAGTTAATGGATTATCAGTGTATAGTTTCCAGATTTGCGCGCCACTAACGTCTATATCTGGTTCTTGCGCGAGTGCGCTATTCTGACATATCTTACAACCATTTAATTTATCGCATTTCCAATCGCAATAGGGAAATTCTAGAGTTAAACATGGCTCTTTATAATTGGTGCAGTCATAGTCAATGATTCCCTTCAATCTCATTTTTATGTGCCTCCCGCGCTTGCTTGAGACGCTCATTCCAAGTTATTAATTTAGCACCGCATATTGGACAGTATTGAATATTATATATATATTCAAAACCAATTCCACCATCCCAGCTATCTGATTTATAAAGAGTATCGCCGGGTTCTAACTCTTCACATAATCTACATTTAATCATTTAATTTCTCCCATTGTCTTAATTTAAATTCTGCTTTACGCTCTTTACTCCATGTCTTTATAGGTGTATAGAATCCTACAATTCTTGTGTATTCAGTTGCGACATCGCCGCCACAAATCGGGCATTTAGTACCGTAAAAAGCGTGGTTATGTTCGCAAGCCTGAATTTTTGTATTAAAAGCAAAGTATGTCAGGCCTTGATCAGCGATATAATTTACAGCATCCCAAGCCTTCTCAAAACTATCAAATGGCGCATCAATATTTAAGTGAGCAATACTGCCGCCATTACAATAGCTATCGAATAGAGAAGCGATACGAATGCGCTCAACCATAGTTGTTTTGATACCTAGTGGGATGAACTGATTACCATACAATGGTAAATCCTTTACTACTTCTTCTGGGAAGAAGAATTCATCAGCCAACTGCATCTTAGCCGCTGCAGATTCCCCTGGAATCTGTTCTACATTAATCTTATAATCTTTATCTGCGGCAAACGCGTCTTTTGTAGCATGTAGCATTTCAAAAATTCGTTTTCCAAATTTATCGGCTTTTTCTGTATAATAGGTATTGCCCAGCTCATCTACTTCAGTATATCCAAATGTTTTCATTGTCTCATAAATACCAATGATACCAACTGTATTGTATAGATGCTCGAAATCTACAATACCCTTACTGAAGTTAGGAAGAAGTCCTTTTTCAACGTTACGTTCAATGATGTGCCGTACACAGTCAAGAGCCATACAGTCTAACTCTACAAGTTCTTTCAGCGCAATTAGGTATTCATCTTCATCTCCTGGATATTCAAGAGCAAGACGTGCTAAATTAACAGTAGAAACTTTTACAGAGCCGACCTTTAATGCTGTGCCGCCGATACTATTAAAATATCCAAGGTCTTCTATGTTGCTCTTTAGGCGGCAGCAATTGCTTAACGAATTAACACTGTCATCAATAAATAGGTTTGAGTCGCTCCAGATTCTATTATGTTCAATACCCCAACGGGCAAAAGCTTCATCCTTAAATTTACCATCTTTCCGCAATAGGCTAATTGTAAGTACGGGGAAGGTAAACATATTATGCTGGCGAATTTCAGCAATAGTTTCCATAAATACTTTCTGGAAATCTTGAATTTCTGGGAGGTCATCAATCATAAATGAACCATCTGGGAATTGCGCGCCACCAAATAGTGCTTCCAAATACGGCATATCAAATACAGAACAGTTAGTAAAAGCACTCTGCATACCATCACGCACATAGGGCTGATTTACCGCATATACAAATCTCTGAATTTGCTGTTTGGCATAATATTCCGGAGATTTGGTAGCATATCCGTTCGCACAATCTTGCTTCCAGAAGTAATACATATAAGGAATTAGATTTGGCAATCCGACCGCGCCTGAAGAGCGGTTTGCAGCGAAACTAATATATTCTTTAACGAAATCTACAAATGTGCTTAAATGCTTTGGAGGCTCTGCGTTAAAATTGTTAAGGAAAAATAATCCTTTTTCCGCAACATCTTTGAGGTCGTATGCAAAGCAGTAATGGACATATGTACAAGTATCAGAGTCGTGCATATATAGTGCTTTTGTCCATTCTTTTTCTAACCACTCATTAGCTTTCTTAAACCCATATCTTTTATTCATTTCATAGAAGATTTTATTATAGGCTAATAGTTTACGATGCGGCTTAGGCATTTCGTTCATTAGAGTACGCATATCCTTATTGCCAACATTTGAATTACCATCTACAGAAGCATCTGCTACTGTATCTTTATCAATAAAGTTATCTATAAAGTCTGTGTAAGATAACTGTTTATCACCAAAACCATTTAGATAAGCCATTTCTTCGCCATACTTCTCACTCATGCGATTATAGGCGGTTTGAAAGTTTTTATTTAAACGAACTCGAATATCCATATTATACCCCCTTAATCCATTCGTTTATCTCTGTAGGAGAGAGTAAATAGATATCTTCATTATAAAGCACCGGCGCGCGGTCAGTACTTAAAGACTCTGGAAGTTCATCAAATGAACGTTCTACAAATGGAATATTTTTAGCATTTAATTTCTTTTTAACCATATCACATATTGGGCAAGTTGGTAATGTAAATAATTCAATCATTGCGCTCACTTCCTAAACTTCTTGCCGCAATATGGGCACTCATTTGTATCAGAAAAATCAAAACTGCCATTATTATGTGTACATAGCTGTTGTAAATCTTTTATCGCATCTCTTATTAGTATAACACGATCACTACGCTCCATGCGTGATAGTGCTTGCTTTAATTCATTATTAAGTTCTTGATATTTGGTTTTAATATTATTAATATCCATATTTCCAAAAACCTCCTTTTTTAGCCGTTTCTGTGGTTTGGCGAAACAAAGTTTCAGAAGAAGGATATCTATCTAATATTGCTTTAAGCTGCTCGCGCTCGGGGCGAATTTCAGTCAGTTTCTTATCTTTTGGTATCCTGTCTATTATACTTTTATGATTACAAGTTTCGCCTTGTGACCAAGTTGATATTAGTCTTGATATATCTGGAATGGGGTCATAGCATCCAAATACTGGTTCTTCATACTTAATTTTCAGCGGGATGCCGCAACTCCAAAACACATACAATAAGTTTAATTTATATATTACATTTCTAAAATAATCAGATTGATAGTGGAACGAGCCACCTAATGTGATAAATACTTGTGAACTTGGTGTTATAACCGCCAATAGCCTATTCTTATAATGTTTCATTAGAATAGGTGTTTCTTTTAGTGGGATATCTAGCTCTAGGAAGGAATTGTATCCTTTTGCCACAAGCGCATTTTCTCTTACCTCTAAAAAATCTGAAATTTTACGATACTTCATGGGATGGATAAAGTGAATAGATGTTGGTTTTCTATTTATTAATTTATCCATTATTGGGCGCCAGCCTTCTTGAAAGAAATTTATATCATAAACATAGATACGCCGGCGCTTTCTTACAGATGGAACTGGAAGAGACTCATCTCCTGCTTTCCACCTATAATAAGAATTATCCAATAGTTTTTCGATTTCATTATCTGGTAGGCCCGCCGCGCGCTTATCTTTGAGAAATTCTAGATATATGCGCGTGCGTGGGAATGTATAATCTATCAGCTTATTTTCAAATGGGATATATTTTCCATTTGTAAAGGCGGTGCCACCATATATTACATTAGGTGATCGCTTAAATGCTTCTGGTACAGTAATAAAGTCCTTTGATTCACTAAATATATATATCTTATCATAAGCGCTCAATTCAGTTTCATCTAAATTGATAAGGCGGCAGAATTTATTTTCTTCGGTTTGATA
>JAEEGL013566276.1_pt1 | contig 126403 bp, 210 predicted proteins | sample 9134231 | NCBI WGS metagenome assembly JAEEGL01 (sample SAMN16246548, study PRJNA631951) | gut metagenome | biome: gut microbiome; feature: rumen; material: fiber-attached | host: Bos | place: Iran: Karaj | collected 2018-10 | reverse complement strand
TAAAAATACAAAAAATGACAGGGTTAGGATTAATTGCTGCTAATGATTCACACGCAGTAGATAAAGCTGGATTGGAACGAAGAAAACAACTTCTTTTAGGAAAACATATTTCATATGGAAATGAAGATAACTATATTTTAGATTATCCAGATTATGAAACTATGTTTTCTAGATTTGAAAAACAACATGTTCTAAACAATAAAGAAATTCAAGAAGCTATGGATAATACGTTAATATTTAAGCAATGCGAACCATTGATTCTTGATTATGAAATAAAAATGCCTACTATTTATCCAACGTTAACCCCACAAGAACGAATTGAAAAATTAAAAAAAATAATATCTTCAAATTTCAAAAAAATAATAAAAGAAGACCAGATTACAAAAGAAGAATATCCTAAATATAAAGAGGGGATTCGACAAGAAATGAAAATAATAGAAGATACAAATGAGGTTTGTCATACAGCTGATTATTTTCTATTAAATACTAGAATAGTTGATTTGGCAGTAAATAAATATGGAGGAACATTAACGAGAACTGGAAGAGGTAGTTGTGGGTCATTCTATATTAATCGAATATTAGGAATGACTCAATTAGATAGATTTAGAGTAAATCTTCCAGCTTTCCCTGATAGATTTATGTCTGTAAATAGATGTTTACTTAATCGAAGTATGGCAGATATTGATTATAATATTTCTGAACAAGAGCCTTTTGTAAAAGCAACTAGGGAATTATTGGGAGAACACAGTTGTTATCCAATGATTGCTTATGGAACTTTAAAAGAATCTGAAGCATTTAGAAATGTATGTAGAAGTCACAACCTTGAATTTGCAGAATTTAACGAGGTTGGAAAAGATTTAAGTAGTTATCAAAATGATAAAAAATGGGGTCAATATATTAAAGAATCACAACAATACATAGGTATAGAAGTAAGTGCTTCTGTTCATCCTTGTGCTCATTTATTAAGCAATAAAAATATACTTGAAGAATATGGAATTATTAAATGTGGCGATAATCTATGTGTAATGTTAACGTCAAGCGAAGCCGACCAATTCAAACTGTTAAAAAATGATTATTTAATAGTATCAGTTTGGAAACTTATTAAAAATACTTGTGAATTAGCTGGCATTCCTATTCCATCCTTTAATTATTTACTTGAATATATAAAAACTCATCCTAATATTTGGAAAATAATTGATGATGGTATGACTTGTACTATAAATCAAATTGATACAGATAATGGTAAAAAACAAGCCCAGGAATATAGACCTAGGTCTATAGAAGATATGGCAATGTTAGCTGCCGCAATTAGACCTTCTTTTGATTCATGGAGAAATCAATTTTTACAAAGAGAATACTATACAACTGGTTCGCAAGCACTTGATAATGTATTAAATCTTACTGGTGGCTATATATTATTTCAAGAAAATTTAATGCAATATTTTGAATGGCTAGGAGTTTCACCTGCTGAGTCTATAAGTTTAATCAAGAAAATATCAAAAAAGAAAATCAAAGCAGAAGATTTTGAAAAGCTTGAGGCACAACTTTATGAAAATTGGATAAAGCAGACAGGCTCTAACGCTTATTTTAATGAAACTTGGAATATGATTCAAAGTTGTATGGCATATGGGTTTTGTAGTATGCATGGATTAGCAACTGGTGGAGATGCATGTTATGGTTTATATCTAAAACAAAACTATCCTTTAGAATATTTCACAAGTGCATTTAACTTATATAAAAATGATGAAAGAAAAACAAATATCCTTAAATCAGAGTTGAATTACTTTTCGATAAAACTAGAATCAATTAAATTTGGGTTCTCTAAAGGAGATTATTCATTTAATAAAACCGATAAAACTATTTATAAAGGAATTGGCGGTATTAAATATCTCAATGATACTATAGCAAATGAATTATATAAACTTGGACAAAAGTCTTATTCTTCATTTATTGATTTAGTACTCGATATAAAATCGACCTCTGTAAATAGCAAACAACTTGATATTTTAATCAAATTAGATTTCTTCTCAGATTTTGGTTCAATCAATAATCTTCTACAACAAGTATCTATCTTTAACGAATTATATGGTAAAAAACAATTCAAGATTGAAAAACTAATTGAATCAAAATACAATCTTAACTTATTTAAAAAATATGCTGTATCAATAACTGAAAAAATAATAAAACTAGATGATTCATTATTACTAATAAAAGATATATGTAAGCAGTTGCCAGTTAATGAAACATCAATCTTTGATAAAATAAAATATCAAAATGAATTATATGGTTATATTCAGCTTACTATTCCAACATTTGATTCACAATATGCATATGTGCAATCGATATATGGAAAATCCAATAAGATAGTGTCATTATATCGCATTTGCGATGGAACAATTGAAACTGTAAAAGTTAGAGAGAAAGTTTATAAGAATAATGAATTTCAAGTTGGAGATATTATAAAAACAATTGATTGTTATTATGATAAAAAATGGAGATACAATGATAGAGATAGTAGTTATTATCAAATCGATGAAAAGGAATTGATTTTAACAAAATGGAGTAAAGTAGAAAATGATTGAACAATATAAATATACTGATTCAGAAATAAATACATTAATAAAATCTCAAGTAATATTAGTTGATACTAGAGAAAAAGCTAATGAGCACATATTAAAAGTTTTTGATAAAAACAATATTCCGTATAAGATAAAAGCATTGGAAAGATGTGATTATAGCTTTTATTTACCAGCTAATGAAGAATTAAATATACCTAGAGATTTATATTTTGACAAAGAAGTTGCACTTGAGAGAAAAGCAAGCCTTGATGAAATAGCCAACAATTTTACAAAAGAACGTGACCGCTTTGAAAAAGAAATGGCTCTTGCTCCTAAAACTAAAATACTATTACTTGAAAATTGCAGCTATGAAGATATTATTAATGGCAATTATAGGAGTAATTATAATAAAAAATCATTTCTTGGCACATTACATACTTTTCAATTTAGATATGATATGCCTTTCTTCTTTATTCGAGATAAAACAAAAACAGGTATCTTTATAAAAAAATACTTTGAATATTTTTTAAGAGAATATATAAAATAAAAGGAGATTAAAAAAATGAAAAAACAAAAATTTAGTCATAAAATTTTAAATGATGTAAAAAAATGTCCTTTTTGTGGAGGGATTCCTGGTATGGAAACAATCGATATTATTATATTAGATGATAATGGCAAAGAAATACTTCCTCCTTCAGAAAAAAATAAGAGGATATATTGTACTAAATGTGGTTTTGGTTTTTTTAGTAATAACGATAATGAAAGTCTTCTTATTCATAGATGGGAAAAAAGAATATAAATACAAGGAGATTGATAAATGAGAATAAAAAATCTAGACAATTTAAAACCATGTCCTTTTTGTGGTGGAACTCCTGCTATAAAAAGAAATGTTCAGCTTATAGAAAATAACGTTATAAACGACGATATAAACTCACCTTCTTTTATAGTAACACAAGAAATATATTGTACTCAATGTCATGTTTATTTTCGTGAGTATAAAAATGCCGATGATGAAAAATTTCTTGTTTCTCGATGGGAAAAGAGAATATAAATACGATAAAAAAAATATATACCGAGAATAAATAAGTAGTGGTTAATTCCACTACTTATTTTTATTTATAGGAGGTATATATGAAAAAACGTATAATTCGATGTTTGTCGTTGTTAATATCATTTAGTTTGCTTTATTTTTCAACTATATCATTTGATTTTTTTAAACCAACCGAATTAATAGTTAATAAATCTAATAATACAAATGAACTTGAAATTGTTTCAAAACAAATTCCAACAATAGAAAAATCAAATGTTGTAATTGTTCAAGAAGAAAATCAAGATACAACGATTGAAGAAGATGATAAAGAAATAATAAGTCAGCCAGTTGTTTTTCCAGATTCTTATTATAATCCTGAAACAGAAAGTTTTAATGAAGAAGAGTTTTGGGATGATATGGAATTGATAGCTCTTGTTTGTGTAGCGGAAGCTGAAGGCGAATCAGAATATGGGAAAAGACTTGTAATAGATACTATATTAAATCGACTTGAGTCAGAATACTTTCCTAATACTATAAGTGAAGTTGTATATGCGCCAGGACAATATGAATGTGTTCATAACGGAAGAATAAATAGAGTTGAATATAACGAAGACGTTGCGAATTTAGTAATTGAAGAATTTAACAATAGAACCAATTCAGAAGTAATTTATTTTAGAACTAATTATTATTTTAATTTTGGAACACCATTATTAAATGAGGGTAGTCATTATTTTAGTGGTAGATGAGGGGGATAAGATGAAAAGAAAAATGATAATGCTTTTAATCAGTACAGCTTTTTTTAGTCTTTCAATTACAGGTTGTACAGAAGCTGAAAGAGTTAATTACAACATTTCACAAGATGCTGATAATTTTAATCAGATAAGACAACTTACAGTAATTAATTGTATTAAGGGTGATGTTCTTTTTCAAATGACTGGTAAGATGAGCATTATAGCAGATGTAGATGATAATCAATTAGAAGTATTGGTTGAAGATGAACATGGAGATTATAAAAAACATTTTATAGGTCTTTCAGATAATGTCACATATGTAGTTGAAGACATTACATCAGATAATATTGAAAATTATCATTATCAATTAAACTTCAATCCTCATATGTGGCTTCCAGTAAAACCAGCTTATATTGATTAATTTATAAAAATAGAAAGAAATAAAAAATGAATGTGATAATAAATATAACTATTTTTTTACTATTTATATTAGCCACGATTTTTATAGTTGCTGCTTATAAAACGTTTAAAAACATAACAGATATCCCTTATGAAAAATATATAAGGAGACATACCCATGAACGATATAAAGAAGATGATTGAAAAAGAAATTAATGAATACACAAACAAATATGCTGCTAAACATAAAATTTCAATAGAAGAAGCACAAAAGCACATTATGGTTAAACTAACAAATGAATATTATAGAGGGCATAAAAATGATTAGAAGTGATGACCCAATAAGAGACTATGCAAGATATGATAGTGAACAATTTTTCAAAGAAATTAAAAGACCTGTTTGCAATGATTGTGGCAATCCTATTATGGGTGAATATTTATGGGAGTTTCATGGATTATATTATTGTGAAGATTGTTTAGATAATCATAAAGAGTCAATAGATATTGACTATTATTAAAGGGGTTTTTATGAAAAATAGTATTTATAGAATTGATGATAACTCATTAGATAATTTAAAAAAATTAAATTTTTATCATATGGGCGAAGGAGTATATTGTCACAGATTTCCTGTATTTAAGCATGGAAAATACGTAACATTATTTGGTGTATTTATCGCTAATGATGAAAACAAAGATATTCATGTAGATGTTTTTGATGAAAACGGATTTTATTATTCTCCTTATTATAAAAATGATAAAAGCAGTGATGTTATTAGAATCATAAATAAAAATGTAAAAAACGAAATGGAGAAATGTAACATAAAAAAATTAAAAAGAAAAGAATCATGTTATGTTTCTTTCGGGAGAAGAAAAAATGAAACTAGAATGTCCTTGTGATGGATGTGTTCCACCAAAAAGAACTGCGACTTGTCATACAACTTGTAATGAATATAAAAAATACGTTTTAAAAAACGAAAAGCTTAGACAATCTATATTTAATGAAAAATCAATTGATATTTTTCTTAATGAAAATGAGGGGAAAAGATTAAAGCATTTAAAACAGGGGTCAAAACCTTCAGCTTTACATCATAAAAAACATAATACAAGGGGAATATAAATGGACGGACAAATCAGTATTTTTGATTGGTTAAATAATAATGAAACACATGAATATTCTATAAATAAGCCTATTAGATTAATTGAATTATTTAGTGGAATAGGAGCACAAGCTAAAGCACTTGAACGTTTAGGTGTAAATTTTGAAACATACAAAACTTCAGAATGGGAAATACATTCTTGTGCTGCATATCATCAAATTCATATGCCTAACGACAATACTAATTATTCTCAGGATATAACAGACAATTGGATAAGAAATTTGCTTTTTAAATTTGGAATTTCAAAAGATGGCAAAACTCCAATGTCGAAAAAAGAAATTGAGAAGAAAAATATCGAATGGTGCAGAAGAGTCTATAACGATTTTATAGCAACTCATAATTTAGGAAGTGTAACCAATATACGAGGTGAAGACTTAGAAATCGTTGATAAGGATAAATATTGTTATTTGCTCACCTATAGTTTTCCTTGTGGTTTACCTGGAACAAAAATAAAAGTAATAGATGGATATAAGAATATTGAAGACATAACATCAGATGATTATGTTTTAACTCATACTAACTCTTATAAGAAAGTAGTTAAAACAATGACGAGAATAAGTCCTGATTATTATAAAATTAAAGTGTTAGGACAACCTGAATTAAAACTCACATCTGAACATCCTATGTATGTACTAAGAAATGGACAAATCCAATGGGTAAAAGTTAAGGATTTAAACATAAATGATAAGGTTTGTTTCAATATTAATACCAAAGAAAATCCAATAGTATGCGACAATAATATCTTGTGGTTATTAGGAAGATATGTAGCAGATGGTCATATAAATAAATATTCATATAACTCCATAAATTTTGCTATCAATTTTGAAAAAGAAAAAGAATTCTTAAGTCATCTTCCAAAAGAAATGGAAGGAAAATTTAAAAAATATAAAAAGAAAGTTTGGGATTATAGAATAGCAGATAAAGATTTCCAAGAATTATGTGAAGAATGTGGAATAGGTTCTTGTAATAAAAGAATTCCACAATTTATTTTAGATTTACCAAAAAAACAAGCTAAGATTTTTTTAGATGGTTACTTTTCAGGGGATGGACATCAAAGAAAAGATAGACCAAATAATCAAATGACTATGTTTACAACAACTAGTAAAGAATTATTTTTAGGTCTTCAATCTCTAATATTAAAAGTTTATGGAATTGTATGTAGTTGTTATTTAAGACACGATAATAGAAAAGAAACATTTCATGATACATATTGTGGACAATTTTCCAACAAACCAAATCTAGCAGTTCAAACAAGAATAGGAAATCAAGTATTCACACAAATTAGAAACATCGAGCTTGTAAATGAACAGACTCCTGTTTATAACTTTGAGGTTGAAATTGATAATTCATATACTTGTGAAAATATTGTTGTACATAATTGCCAAGATTTATCAATCGCTGGTAAGCAAAAAGGAATGCAAAAAGATAGTGGTAACAGAAGTGCTTTACTTTGGGAAGTAGAAAGACTATTGCGTGAATGTAAAGAAATAAATACTCTACCAGATATTCTTTTAATGGAGAACGTTACTCAAGTACATAGCCCTAAATTTATGCCAGATTTTCAAGAATGGATAGATGCTTTAGAAGAAATGGGATACAAAAACTTTTGGAAAGATTTAAATGCAAAAGATTATGGTGTTGCTCAATCTCGTAATAGAACTTTTATGGTTTCAATTCTTGATAAAGATGCAGAATATGTTTTCCCAGAATCTATTCCATTAAATAAAACAATGGAAAATTATCTTGAAGATAATGTGGATGAAAAATACTACATTGACAATGAAAAATCTCGCAAACTTATTAATCAATTAATGGAACAAGGTTTACCCTTAAAAAAAAACGGAATTGACTTCTCACTCAAAAATGCAGGACTTACACCAGTCGCAAACTGCTTGTGTTCAAGATACGATGCAGGAGTCACAGACCGAGCGCACGAAGGAAGCTGTGTTATTGAAGAATCAAGGAAGTGAACTATATAAGTTAACTAATTTAGCAACAACATTACTAGCATGAGATTATAAGGGTGTAGCTAATCAACCTTTCAATGCAGTTATTGAGGTTAAAAATGATAAATAAAGTTATTGAAGTCGGGTATATGGATAATGGAACAGGAAAACACCAAAGCAATACCGTAATTAGTACAGAAGGATTATCACCATCAATAACTACACTTCAAGGTGGAACACAACAAATTAAAATATTAGTGAAATGTAATAATGGAAAACAAAATTAAATTTCTTGGAAGTACATACAACGAACATAGTAGATGGGGGCTATTTGATAGCAGTGGAATATGTCCTACTCTCACAGCTGCTATGGGAATGGGTGGCGGTTATGTTCCAATGATATTGGAGACAAATAAAAATGATAAAATTATATGTAAAAATAATGAGGGAAAAATGAACGAAGAACATAAAATTATAAGAGTTGGTCAGATTAGTAATGATGGTTCACAGTATGGAACTGTTTTAAGCGAAGAGGGGGTTAATGCCACATTGGGGGCAGGTACTCATGGATATTGCAATAATTGCATACAACAAAAATATAGCATCCGTAAACTAACTCCAAAAGAATGCTTTAGACTTATGAATTTTGATGACAAAGACTTCTATGCTGCTGAATCTGTTAATTCAAATACAAGACTTTATTCTCAAGCTGGAAATAGTATTGTTGTTGGATGCCTAGCTGCTATTTTTAGTCAACTAAATATAAAAGGGGTCACACCCTGGAATGAAATGTCATTAGAAGAAAAATATGAGCATACAAAAATAAATAAAAGTGATGACCCTGGATATGAAAAAAATATTATATAGGAGGAATATATGACTTCTGATTTTTCAAAAAATATAAAAACCAGTATTAATGGAGATGAATATTATACTCCACAAAATTGTGTAGATATGATAATGCCTTATATTACTAGGGGGGGGTACAAAACTATATGGTGTCCATTCGATAAAAAAGAAAGTAATTTTGTAAAAACATTTTTACAAAATGGATTAGAAGTGAACTATGGACATATTGAAACAGGACAGGACTTTTTTAAATATACTGAACCACAAGGAGATATTATAGTTTCTAATCCACCTTTTAGTAAAAGAGAAGCTATTCTTGAAAAATTATATTCTTGGGATATTCCTTTTGCATTAATTATAAATATGAATGGATTATTTGATAGTAAAAAAAGATTTAATATATTTAAAAACAATTCTGTTCAATTATTGATTCCAAGAGGAAGAATGAAATTTATTGCTAAAGATATAGGAAAATTAAATTCTCCAAATTTCCAAAGCATTTATTTATGTAATCATTTACTAGAAAAACCAATTGTGTTTGATGAAACAACATTTTAAAAAGAGGTTAAAATATGGGAGCGGAATTTACAGATTTAACTTGGGAAGATTTATGTAATTTAATGTGTGGTCAACCTGAAGAAGATTTTATCGAAGAAGATGATGAAACAAATGATATAAAACAAAAAAATATTTCCTAATATCAAAAAATAAAAATAATAAAGATTTTATAGAAAGTAACTAATATAATAGGGAGGAATAATAATATGACGGGGATTACAAATGAAAGAACTGATACCGAAATCTTTTATACTACAAAAGATTTAATGAGAATTCTTCATGTTGGAAAAAATAAAGCAAATGCTCTTATGCGTGACCGAAGTTTCCCATCAACTAAATTAGGAAGAAATTATATTATTAGAAAAGACTTATTTGACGAATTCTTTGATAAACAAAAAAATAAAAATTTTGAATTATAATTGATTTAGCCTAACCAATAATGGTTAGGCTTTTTTGAACCACTTATAAAATATGGTTCAAATTGGTTCAAATACAAAGTTGGTTCAATGAACCAACAAATTCTGTCCTCTATTTCGTACAATGCTTTAATTTAGCGGTCTGCGAGACTTGTCATTATTGGTCTCCAAAACCTTTGGTTAGGGTTCGATTCCCTAATCCCCTGCTTCTTAAAAGCCTTGAAAACTCAACGTTTTCAAGGCTTTTTTCTTGTTTTTTTGTCTTTTGAATTCTTATGAAAATCCCTCTTTTTCCCTCTTTGAACCATCTTTTCCCTATTAATTTTGGTTCAAAAGTTGGTTCAAATCACTTGAAAAGTTGGTTCAAAAAGTTTACTATTCAAACATACCATTTGACAATAAAAAATAATCAAAGGAGCAGGATATGACGGGAAAAGAAAAGAAAAAAATTGTTCTTCCGCATGGTGAAGGTAGCATAGATTGGATGTCTTCACGTAATAAATGGAGATATCGTAAAAATTTTGAGTTACCAGATGGAACAAAAAAGTCTTTAGCAGTTTATGGAGATTCACCAGCTGATTGTCGTTCTAAAATGCCAATTAGAGAATCAGAAGAATTAAAAAAATTTACTAAACCATCTTCAAAGATAGTTCTTTGTGATGCTATGTATAAATGGCTTGAAACAGTAAAGAAACCAACTTTAAAATCTCAAAGTTATGATAGGCTTGAGAAGACAATTAAAAATCAAATTGAAACTTCTAATATTGGATATTTGAGATACCAATCAGTAACTACTGATGATATTCAAAATATTATTACTGAACTAAATGATAAACATATGTCTTATTCAGTAATTAAAAAAACATATGATGCTCTAAATGCATTTTATAGATATACTAGTGCAAAAGATAAAATAGATAATCCTATGTTACTTGTTGTAATGCCAACACAAGCAAATACAAATCATGAAGCTAGAAAAGTAGTTTGGTTTGAAGAAAAAGACATCGAACTATTTATTAAAGAATGTCATGCTACTTGGAACACAGGTACTCCACGTTATGTGGGTTCATTAGTATATGGAGCAAATATTTATTTAGGTCTACGTATTGGTGAACTTTTAGCTCTTCAATGGCAAGACATTGATTTTGAAGATAATACACTTATTATTAACAAAACATTAATCGAAAAAAATAATCCTAATTACAATCCAAATGACCCAGAATCCAAAAAAGTTATTTTTGTAATTCAAAATTCAAATAAAACAAGTAAGAATAGAAGAGTTCCAATTTCTGCACCAGCAAAAAAATTATTATTAGAACATAGAATGAAAAGTAACTTTACTGAACCTGAAGATTTTGTCATTTGTACAAAAAATAGAAAAACTACAACAGGTAAAAATGCAGACGATACAATCAAAGCAATTCAAAAAAATGCTGGAACAACTATTCAAGGTGCATCCACTCATACTTTAAGACATACATGTGCTAGTTTGTTATTTAAAGCTGGAATTCCTATTGAAATGATATGTCAGATATTAGGTAATTCAAGAGAAGTATGCGAAAAAACATATGTCCATTTTGCAGAACAACAAATGAAAGAAGCTGCGAATAAAGCTGTAAATATGTTAACTGAATCTTTAAACAAACTTGATTCAACAAACAAAGTCACATTAAAAGAAATACAAAATCAATAATTAAAGACGAAAAAAATAGGGTAGTAGACTAAAATCTACTACCCTTTATTTTTGTCTAATCTCTCTAAAGTTTGTTGGCGATAGCTTTAAACTGTAATTATCTCAACTGCCAAAGGCTCATTGCTACCTATCGTTGCCTATGAAAGTCTATTAGACTGTTATTCTTTCAATACAAATCTAATTTTAAAACTAATATGATTATATAATAATATTCCATTTATGGTCGGAATCCACCTGCATTTGATAAGTGATAACCTGAACTTAAAGAATTTATACTTAATCTACTTAAATCTTCAATGTTTGTCCAAACAGGCTTTTTTGTAGTATCTGTTGGTAAATCAAAAGCTTCAATAGGAGATTCAACACCATGTAATTCATACCAACGTGTATGTTTGTTTACTATGTGGTCTTGTGTCGCATAAATTCGATTTTCAATAAGATTAAATAAACTTGCGCACATAGAATCAATTGAGCTATTTTCAAGCAATTCACCAGCTTGCGTATAATGCTCTTGTTCTATTAGTGTTTTGTGCTGATTTGAAATAGGTAATTGTTCTATATTAATATCGCTTAAACATAATAGGTCATCTACTTCAGATGGATAATTTGATTGAGTATCATATCTTGTTGTTGGCATAATCAATCACCACCTATCCATACAAAATTATCCCAAACACCATCAGGTTCATCTTCTTCTATAGACAAAAATTGTCCAGCCACTATAGACTTAATTTGAGTGTTTCTAATTTCTTCAATAAAAGTATTAATCATAGTCATATCTAAATTATATTGTTTCAATTGACTTGCATAATCATCAATTAAAATTTGAGCAGCTGTATAATTTCCATCTAATCTATAAGCATTTATTTGATTTATTAATTCTCCAATAGTATCATTAACATTTTTATAACTAACTAATGTTATAAGTTCATCTGGAAAATTTGAATATTCATGAGTGAATTTAGCCATTTTTTCTCCTTTCATAGCCAAGAATATAACGGGTAAAATCTATGCATTGTAATTTGACTTGTTCCACTTTCAAAATTATGCGATATAGTGTCAATGATATATTGATTTTCCTCTTCTGAATTATAAGGCTTGTATGAAACTTTAACATTAACATCTAAAAATGGAACTAGAAGAGTAGTAATAGTTATATTGTCCGTTAATCTCGTAGAAACATAATTATTATAATTTGATTGAGCAAGTGCTAAATCATCAGTAGTACATGATTCACGAGTCTCAACTTGCAATATTGAACCTATTTTTTCAATAGTAAAAGGACTATCTGGATTTATAGTTCTTGTAAGTGCATGTGGAGAAACATCATATAACTCAAAAAAGTATTCTGGGCTATATAATTCAACATTAACACCCCTGTTTGTTATATAACGTTCATCATGATGAGCTTTACTCAAAAGAACCGTCATACCATGTGGCTGATATTGACCCATATAAATAGCTCTTGTATCATATGTTCCATTCACATATCGTCTTTTAATTTTGAAAGTATATGTTCTATTAGCAATTAAAATACCAGCATTTAATCTATTCAAATTTTCACCATCATAAATTGGAATTGCTCCTAGATTTTGAATATTTACACTAGGATTTGCTGAATTAGATACAGGAACTTTAAATGCAATTTTATCCCCGTTATAATACCTATTTTCGCCACCACTTATATAAGCAGAATTAGGAACATAATAAACGTTTCCCGAATAGGTTACTCCACTTTCAGTATAAAAATCTGCCTCAATAACTTCACCCCATACTTCAGAAATATTTTTTACTTCTGTAAAATCAGAATTAGTAGATTCAGTATTTTCACTTATCAATATCTGTTGTAAATAATCGTTTGATAAAACAATATCGTCATCATAACCGCTCGGCTTCATTTGACATACAAAAATATTATTTATATCAAAAAACATTTCATAATTTGGATATAAATCTCTTAAAGTTGTAAGAAGACCAAGAACAGTATCTCCGCTAGAAAATTCCAAATCATAAGGTATGCAATTCCAAGTTGGATTTGCTGCTCTATATGCTTGATAACCAGATGGATTTTTAGCTTCTAAACCCTTATATTCTCCAATATCTTCTACTTGAATAGCAGAGATACGTCCTAATTGCCCTACTGTATAAATAATAGCATCACGAATATAATTATATGTAATAACTGCACCTGTATTGTTGTCTTCCCGATAAGCAGGGATTATTGTTTGTAATTGACCTAAAGTACCATTTCTAGAGCCATCTAAAAGAGCCATAAAATCGGCACAATTAACTTGAAGAGTGTTTGTACTTGCATCATAACTTCCGCTAGTATCAGTATAAATATAATAACCTTGTGAATACCATTTTATTTCTTTAGTTCTTATATTTTTAATTCCAACCTCAACTTTAATTGTTCTGTTTAACCAAATATAAGAAGCCTCATTAACTTTTATTTCTTGTTTTCTTGTAGGAATAATAGTAAAACTACAAGTTCTTCTAATATCAGAATTGGCATCAATAGTATTAGCTCCACCAGCTATTATTCCATCTAAAGAATCTAAAACTGTTCCATCCTCATTTAGAATATTAATTCTTATAAAACATTCAACACTAGGTTGCTTAATAAGATGAATATCTTCGCTTGTAATTATAACAGCCATATATCCACCCCCTTATGCATTCCAATATATTTGTGCTACATCATTTAGATTAGACCAATACATATCTTCATTGCTATCATGTTCACCTACTTGAATCCAATTAAAAACTATATTTCTAAATTGATATGTTATATCTCCGCTATCTGTTGGACTTGGAACAACTTGAATTAACCAAATTCTTCCATCAGAATGTTTCAAAACTTTTGGCTCTCCATCGGTCAAGAAATCCATTAATCCCTTTTTAAATTCATATCCTGAATCTTTTACTAACTGACAATACTCATCAATATCAAAATATTTACCATCAACTGTGCCAGAATCATAATTCATTAAACCAGAATGGAAGAATATTGGATAACGGGCATTAAGCGGAACATTATAATTACCAGGTATATTTCTTGTAGTATCAATATTTCCACTCGAAAAGAATGTTTTATATGTACGTTCTCTTCCTACTACAAAAATATCATCAAAATGAGAATCAACTGTCATTACACCATATACACCAGGATTATTGTCATTATCATATGGAACTAATGCATATTCATAAGTTACACCTGATTGATTAAATTTATCTATTCCGTCAAAAATGAAATCTTCTTCCACTTCAATAGGATAAGATGCAATAGTATACCATTTGAAAGTTCCAGCAATTCGTCTTTTAACAACTACAGCAGATACATTTTCAGCCAACCAATCAATATTACCAGCAACAGTTGTACCTGTAGAGAAATCTGCTCTCATTATTGTGTCCCAATCCCATTCAGATGGAATATCTAAGCTCTGTTGTAAGTCTGGATTTTGTGTTCCATATAGGTCACTATATTTTCCACCATGAAGTGTTAGATATTTCATATTTTTAGCACTAGTTGGAGTAGGTTGTGCTGTATATAGACCACCTATAAATGTAGTCCCTAAAAATACCATCATTTATACCACCTCCACTTCATTTTTATAGACTTTAAATAGATATATATCACTTTTCTTTTTTATCCAAAAAGCAACTAAATCTGTTGATTCTAATTCCATAGGTGGAGAATATAATACATAATCACAAAGTCCATTATTAGCAACTAATTTATATCTAATACGGTCATCATCATAAATATAGGATGTTATATAAAAACCGTTTTTTCGTTCACTATCCATTAATTCAAAGAACTTAACTCCATCTCTATACATATCTTTACCTTTAATGATAAAGATACAATCATCATCAACACGATATCCTCTATCATAAATAAGAGTTTTATCTATTAAATTTATATATCCATCTTCATATTCAAATTCTTCATCTCCATGATAATCAATAGAGATAATATTTGTTTCATATCTGATATATCCATTTAAACTATCATTAATTAAATAAAAATTAGAAAAAGTTTCAGGAGTAACATAATCTACTGTAATATTTACATCTCCTGTATCAACTTTATATCCATGAACTGTTTCACCTTTTGCACGAATATAATAGATACCATCAACTAATCCATTGTATGTATATTTTAAGTTAGACACATCATATATGATTCCACTCGTAAGTAATAAATTTTTAGCTGAGTCATACAAATAAAAGATAATATTTTGTAATAACTCATTTTCAAGTTGATAATACATAACTTGAGCTTCTAAATATGAATCTTTTATAACTTGGTCATCTAAAACATTTGAAAATTGAAATGTTGGAGTAGTAATAAAATAAGCAAACCTTGTATCAGACCAAGAACTTTTAGTATTATCTAAATCAGTAACTCTAATTTGAATATAATACTGCGTTCCATAAGTTGTAACATCAATACTATTAGCAGGTATTAAAAATTGCGTACTAGCAGAGTTTTGAGTTGATTCATATACAACTGTATTATTAGTTGTTTCTGATACTCTAATCTGACTATTTTTAATAGTACCTCCTGAATATGTGAAGGGGATATTATTGTCCTCTTCGTAACTCATAGCATCTAAGCTATATATTACTGGTTTTGCCATAATGAACCCCTTTCTATCTATTATTGATTTGTGGATGTATTCCACTTATATACATTTTTGTTAAATCACCTTGAGGTATTGTTGCATAAACTCTTTGTCCAACTGATAGACTAATATTTGGCAATGCCAAAACGCATATTCTTTCATTTCCAAAATCATCTATTACTGTATAAGTTCCATTGCTATTTACAGATTTAACAACACTAATAAAAGTACGGTCAAAACCTGAATTAGAATATTTCAAAGAGTTAGCAATTTGTTTAGCTAACACATTAATAGCTTCAGCTAATTCTTTATTAATATTTTTTTCCATGATTTTTCCTCAAAAAATAGGGCAGTACTAATAGTACCGCCCTTTAATTCTTATTTTCTGTTTAGTTCTTGTAATAACGCATTTGGAAGTTTATTTACTATAGCTTGAGCAAACTGACTTACATTATCTACTTCAGTCAAATGAATATCACCTATATTGATAGATATTGAATTATCTACTTTCATAGGTTTAACATCTTTCTGAGAAGATATAACATGACTTGAATTTCTTATAGGAGAAGAAAACTGCCCATTAACAACTTTAGAAACTAAATCTGAATAATTTGGTAGTATCTCATCTATTGGAAGATATTGACCTCTTAATAATTCATTCGTTTCATTTGGATTATAAACTTTTTCTCCACCCTCAAATTGATGAAGTTGATGTCCTTTTGCAAGATAAGCATTTCCATAATTATCAAGAATAATTTCATCACCAGTTTCAGCTACTTCATGATATCCTGGTTTTGCTTTATCTGTTCCAGAACCATATTCATAATGAACTTTACCATCAGAACCTTTCCATGCATATTTAACTGCTCTATTAGAAGAACCTTTATTTCCAACATCGGAAGCGTTCGTTTTACTTACTGATTTATTAACATTTTTTGAATTACCAGTAGAAGTAGTAGTAGATTTAGCATTACTTATAGGAGTTTCATTAGCTTCAGCTTGTGCTCGTTTCCAGGCATTTAATGCTTCAATCTGAGCATTATAATTTGCTATAATAGCTTCAGCTGCTTTTGCCGATGCATCCGCTTGTTTTTGTTGCATATCCATATAAGATTTAGTGAATTCTACAAGAGTAGTTTCATTTAAATCTAATATATTATTTTGCCAATCAGAACCCCAAATAGATGCTGCAACCATATCTTCTTGAGCCTCAGTCCAAGCATTTGCAACTTCTCCAAGACGGTCAGAATAATCTTGCATCTTTTCAATCTGCTTATCTATATTTTCCGTTAACCCGTCTAATTCTGCCTCTAGAGATTCAATCTGGTCTTCAAGCCCTTCAATTTGTTCTTCGAGAGTTGAAACAGTTTTTTCAAGTTGAGAAATCATTCTTTCATACTCAAGATTTTCAAGTTCTTCTTGCGCCGCTTTAATATCTTGAGTATTTGCTTCATATACAAATCCTAAATCAGATTTATATACCATCTGAGTTCTTTGATTTTCAGCCCTATTAAGATTATAGAGAGCTTTCTGCATATCAATAGCATCTTGTCTAGCTTTATTTGCTTCTTCTAACTTTTCAATCTCTTTGTTTGTCGCATCAATTTGAGCTTGAATTGTATTAATTTGAGTTCGAATAGCATCTTTTTTTAGTTCATAACTATCTTCAAGTGCTTTCTTTTCATCTTCAAGAGCCTTAATACGTTTTTTAATAACCCTTTGAGCTGCATTAATGGCTTTATCATATTGACTTACGATATTTCCATAATAATCAGCAAGCTTAGTAAAATATGTTGATGAATCTATCAATCCAGCAGAATACAATTGGTCTAAAAGCCCTTTTGCTTTTGTGGAATATTCTTGAAGAGTCATTATGCCATTATCTAAAGATGTCTTATAATAATCAAGCATTTCATCAAGATAAGATTTATATGCAGATTTTAATCCTTTATATATCTCTTCTTGATTCTTGGCATAATCTTCAGCATATTTTTCACTATTAGCAAAATATTTCTCATTTAGACGTTCACGTTCTTCATAATATTGAATATCATTAATGATTTCCATCTCATGAAGATGGTCTAAATCAGCGAGTTCTTTTTCATAGGCTTTTTTCCAAAGGTCTTCCTCTTTTTCAGCTTTTGAACCACCGCCTCTAGATTTTGAACCATTAACTTTTTTATCATCAAATTTAAAATTTGCAGCTTTAGCTTTTGCTTCAGCAACTACATCTTCAACTAAAACATCTTGAATTTCTCTTCTTACACGATTAGCTTCACTTTCTAATGCAGTAGCAGCAGCACTAGTTCCAGCAGATGCTATATTTATTTCCAAATTAGCTAACTGTGCTTTTAATTCTATTAATCTAGCTAATTGCTCAGTAGTAGCACCAGCAATAGAGGCTAATTGTATAAGATTATCACAATCAGCAGAAGTTTGTATTACTAATCCATTTGCAATTTGTTTTTCAAGTGAATATAATGCAAGCTGTTGTCTAGCAAGTTCAGATATTTCTGCTTCTTCGATAAAAGCAATTGCTTCATCATCTAATTGATTTACTAAATCTATTCCTGCTTGTTCAGCATCACGAATAGCATTAGCTCGTTCAGTCATAGCTTGAACATAAGCATCAGCAGATTCTTTAGTTACACCTGCTAGTTGAAGTTGTGTTGAAATAGCATCAGCTTGAGCTTTATCAAAATTTTGAAGGTCAATAGTTGAATTGACATAAGCCGTAAGAACTTGATTAAGAGCATCCTCCATTTCTTCAAATGAATGAGTTCCATCTGATAGAGTATTATAAAAACTATCCCAAATATCTTGATATTGTGAAACATCTCCAAGCTTTTCTTTCAAGGAATCTAATTCAGTAAACTGAACAGCTAATTCTTCGCCAACTTTACCGTCTTGCATAGAATCATAAATAGATTGATACATTGATTGAAGAGATTCTATTCCTTCAATAGCATTAGTAATAGATTCTCTATTGAAATTAATTTCAAATGGAACATGATTTAAACCATTAGCTAATTGTTTTGTTTTTTCAATACTTTTTTCTAAATCTGTAATATTTATAATTTCAGTCCAATCAATTTGAGAATTTTCTAAAGCTTTTAATTGTTCTTGAGTTAAACTTTTAGCTATTTGTTCATATACAGATTTAGAATATCTCATGCCACTTTTAGCAAAAGATTCATCCATTTGTTCAACAAGATTATTAACAGAATTATTAATTAAATTTCCATTTGCATCTGTTTCAATTCCTAAAGCTATAATTATAGCTTTTTTTGTTTCCTCATCTAAACCCTCAAGAAGAGGAAGCAACGTTTTTATAGTCTCTTCGTATTCACCAACAGATATTTCATTATTATTAAATTGGGTTTTTACCCCAAATGTTATAACTAAATTATTGGATAAATCAGTATTGTCACCTATTACAGAAACAACATTATTCATTATCCAATCAGTTGCATCATCCCAATTATCAAAGTTTAATTCTGTCCAATCTAAATTATTAATTACATTTTGAATACTAGATTGTAATGAAGGTGTTAATTTACTAAAATCATATTGTTCATATAAATACGTAGCAAGGATAGAAGATAATGGTTCATAATTTGCTAATGCTTCTTGTTGAATTTCATTAAGCTGTTTAATTAATTCAGGTAATTCTTTTCCGTAAGCTTTTTCAATCTGTTCAATATTTTCTCTTGTAAGTTGTGAAATATCAGCAATTTTTATTGTTCCACCCTCACCAGAAAAAATACCATATGCATCACTTATTATTTTTACACTATTTAAAGCTCCTTTATATTTTGAAAGTTCAACATTGCTATCTGTAGAAATTGTAGCTTCTTCTTTCAATTTTTCATTTTTAGCTAAAATTGAATCAAAAACATCTGAAGCTTGTTCTAAAACTTTTTGTCTAGCAAGTTTCTCTTCTACTTCTAAAAGATTTCTTAATGAATTTGTAATAGTATTTACATCACCATCTAAATCAACAATAGCATTTCCATTTTCATCATAATGTTTTGATAAAGTCGGAAAAACTTCGGCTAATTGATTTGAAATATCTAAAAATTCTTGATAATCATCATCCGACAAAGAAACATTTTTACCCGTTAACTGGTCTATTCCTTGAGATAATTCTGCAAAACGTTTAGCAGAATTCTTTACAGTATCTTGTTGAGTTTTTAAAGTACTATTTATATCTTCAATTTCTTTTTTTGCTTTTTCTCCAGCTTCAATCGCTCTTTCTGTAGAATGAATCATATCAGAAATTTTGCTAATTACCCATGTAATAGCGGCACTTGCAAGAGCCATTAAAACACCTTGAAGAGCAGCAGTAGCTATTTTTAAGCCAACTGTTTTTAAGGTTGTAGTTGTAAGATATTTAATATAACCATTAAAAGTTGGAGCTACACCTTTACCTAACGTAGTAATATACTGTCCAAAAACAGTATGGCTATTTTGCATTATTGCATTAAACTCTTTTTGAGTTTTACCACAATCTTTTAGTCCATTATTATAATCATCAATTATAGCTCTAAGTTCTTTCCATGAACCATTTGTAGCCATTTCTCCTAAATCAGTTTGAGTATTTAAAGTTATTATATTTTTACCACTTGCACCACTAAAACGAGCATTTATATAATCAAATAATGGATTGAATTTTGTAGAAGCTAAAGTAACCGCACTTCCAATAATTGCTGGAATTGAACCTATTTTATCAATAATAGTATCAAGAAGATTGATAAAATTAGTTGCTGTAGAAATTGCCCCTTTTAGAAAATCTGAAGACATAAATGTATTTGCTAGATTTTCTACTGATGCTTGGAAAACATCAATCTGATATTGAACGCCTTGTAAATATTTTTCTTGCTCTTCCATAGCACTACCAGCACTATCTTCAGCAAGAGAATATATTTCTTGAAGTCTTTCTACGTTATTAAGAATAGCAAAACCTACTTGTGAATTTCTTTTCAATTACATTTAAAATGTCCGCAATAACATTTTTCTTAATTATCATATTTACCATTCTTGTAATCACTTATAAATTCATTCCAATCGTTTATAGTAAATTTATTTCGTGAATATAAAGAATGAAACAATTCATGAATATCTTTTCTCAAACATACTCCTAATGGATATTTTTCTTGTTCTTTTAAATATAAATCTAAGATGTACTTTCTTTCTATTTTTGAATAATCGTCAAAAGGTTTATATTCTAATGAATTGTTAATTAAAACTTCTCTTAAAACCTTACTAACTGAGAATAAATGATGTATTACAAAATCTCTACTTCCTGTTAAAATACATTGATAATTACAATTTTCCATAGAATCTAATTTCCATTGATATGAATTTCCTCTAACATATTTAACTATACTTTCATATTTAATATTACTTTTATCTTGTCTATGTAATTTCATCAAATTACGTTTTCTCTTAACAGCATTTTTAGTCCTATGAAAGATAACTGCAATTTCATCATCAGATAATAATTCCCAATTTTCTTTTATAAACTTTATTTCATCATCAGTCCAGGGTTTACACATACAACCATGTAAATTAAATTTTTTTGCATGATTTCTTAGACTTTCTTTTGTTCTGTTTGGAAAATATTGTAAAACATCATCAATGGGTTCTACGGGATACAATTGCTTTAATAAAGTATCTTCTTCTTCCGACCACCATTCTAAATGAGAAAGATTCAATTTATTTAATTTTGTGTTAATAGCCGAATCTGACCTATTAGGAAGAAAAGCATATAATTCAGCTCGACTCATTTTGTTGTAATTATCTTTTAAAATATTGATTTCATCCTCTGTCCATGTTTTACAATTTTCCATTCAATCCTCCATGATAATTAAGACTCATACTTTCATATGAGAGTAGACTATTTCTTAACCACATCTCATAAAATGAGATAGCAGCCATACCTTTTCCATTTGAGGGATTTTCACCCACACCATTTGCGATTGTGCCGTACTCCTATTGATTTAGGTATTCGGGATTTCCACCCTTATTTTTATATTCTTGTTTTATAATATTTCTTCTTACAAAAATATTCCTAAATCCCGACATGGGGATAGTCGTTGAGCCTTTACCCTCGGCTTATCTAACCTATGTTCTAAGTATAACGTTAGGGTACTTGGTTGCATGAACTACCATTCTTTTTTAATCAATAAAAAAGCTCCCTCATAAAATAAGAGAGTAGTACTTAGGTTTTTGACCATATACCATCCTTGCGTTTTTTCTACTTTCGTACCTTCATAATCTGGTTTCCCGATTATTGTGGTGCAAGGCTTTAGGTTTTACCTGCAATTAAATATGTTCTATATGCATATTTCTATACATATTGGCTAAACTCAGCCAAATAGAGCCTCTGAAAGTGAAGCTTGTTCAACATCAGTTAAATTTTTCCATTCTTGACCAATTTCAAGCAAAATATCATAAATAGATTTAAATGTGTTTTCATCTTTTTGAATATCAACACCAGTTAAGGCTTGTACTAAAGCACGAAGTTTAGAAGTAGTAAGTGTTGTCTCTTCGCCTAATTCTTCGAGTTCTGTAGTCGAGCTACGCAAACGTGCTGACAAGCTCTTAAAAGCTGTTCCTACAACCTCTGGAGATTGAAGAATTTCATTTGCACTAGTTAATAAAGCAATTGCTTGATTTAAATCTGTATTTGCAGCTCCAAAAGCAGATGATGAACGCTCCAATGCTTCTCCAATATTTGCTACTGAAGATGCTGCATTATTGCTAACATTATTAATGGCATCCATTATATCAATGGTTCGACTAGATTCAAGATTAAAGCCTTTAAGAATCGAAACTAAATATTCATTAGCTTGTGATTCTGATAAACCATCACCTATATTTTGAAAAATAGAAGATAAACGAGCTAACTCTTTACTTTCAGGCAAATTATAGCCATTTCTTGCCCAATCAGCAGTTGATTTAATTATGTCATTAATAGTTCCACCAGTTTGCTTTGCTATATCTCTAAAATCTTTAAAGCCACTATATAACTCTCCAATACTAGTATCAGAAACTTTAGCAAGCTCAATTAAATTAGTATTTAATTCAGTAACAGTAGAAGATACTTCTCGAACATAACGAATAATATCATAAAAAGAAAAGAATCGTGCAAAAGCTTCAGCCCAACCATATTTTAACTTGTTTCTTATAGCATCTAAAAAGTTGCTAGTAGCACGACCAGCTTTAATAGCATTATTTTCAATGCCATTAAAAACATTCATGATTTCTCTAAATTCTTCTACATTCAATTGAGGTTTTCGCAAACGTTCAATCAAATCTTCAATTTGCATTCGTTCAGCTTTAGTAAGTTTTGTAGACTCTACTAAAAACTTATTCATTTTTGATATAGCATTACTTATATTTGCTTTACTAGCAAGTCTTGGAATCTCTCTTAGCTCTAAATTTAGATTTTTAATTCTACTTTCAAGAGCTTGAGCAGTAGAAACATCCTTTTGAGATAACAATTCTTTAGGTTTATCAATAATAGAGTTGAATTCTAAAATCGTTTCCTTTAATTCTTTAATTTTTTCTGTATAAGAATCAGGAAATTTACTTGTATTATATTCTCTATTTAGTTTATCTAATGATTTTTCAATAGATTTTACTGATGAAATCGAATCTTTTAATTGCTCAGAAGGAGATAACTGTTTTACTGTTTCTTGAGCTTCTTTCTTTGAATTTCTTAATATTGTTGCTAAATTAGATAACTCATTAGACTTTTCAGTAATTGAATTTAATTGAGCTAGAAAATTAGAAACTGGAAGCCTATCTAATTCTTCAAGTTCCTCACGAATCTTTGAAAGATAATTAGGTATTTTTTCTAAAGCATCAAGATTTTTCTGAGATAACTTTAATCCGCTTAAAGTCTTTGTAGCATTTGATAATTTGTCTAATTTTTTAATAAATCCTGCAATTGAATTTAAACCTTTAATATCTGTTAGAGATTCAAGATTATTAAGTTTTGAAATAGAGTCTAATGCCTCTGAAACAGTTTTTAATGCTGTTCCAAGTTTTTCAAAAGTTTCAATTTGCGCATTTTCAACTTTTATTTTTTGAATTAATTCCTGGACATTTTTTGCTTGAGATTTTACATTTTCTAAAGTATTAAGTAACTCTAGTAAATTATTATTAGATTCTTCAATTTGTCTATTACTATCAACAGATACAGATGTTCTTGATTGAATTTTATTTAAAGTCGCTTGATTATCTGTAAGAGCATTTAATGTATTTGTACCACCTAATGAAACATATTTTTCATATAAAGCAATAAACTCTTGGAGTTCTTTCTTATTTTTTCTAAAATCTATTTTTCCAGTCTCATCAGATAATTCATGAAAAGTTTCACCAATTTTAAACCATTGACTATCTAAAGAAATAGGTTTTGTAAGTTCATTTTTTGCTTCTGTTATAGCATCAATTAACTTTTGAAATTCTTGAACTAATTCAGAAATATCAAGTTTAAGTTTTCCATCATCTATTTTTAAACCGCCAAATTCATTAATATTCTTTTGTAAACCTACTAATTTTTGAATAGTTTCAGAAATTTCTTTTAAAGCTCCAGAGTAATCAGGAGAAGCCTCTTTCATTTTGGATATTAAACTTTCAGCCTTTTTAGAAATGGAATCTATCTGATTTTCAACTTTTTTTACTCCATCAGTTAAATCAATAGCTCCAGTTAATTCATCAGAATTCAAAGAAGCTTTTATTTCCTCAATTGAACTTTGAGTTATTTTTGCACTTATAGGAATAGGATTATGTTTAAAAATATTTAAAAGATTAGTTCTTACTTCATTAAAAGCAATAGCAAAACTATTTTTTACAGTCTTAACAACAGTTAACATTACAGTTTTAGTAGTTTTATCTACATCAACAACAACACCTTCTGCTGTTTCACGAACACTTTTTGCTGCATTATCAGTAAGAAGATTTTTTTTTGATTCTGCAAAAGGTGTTCCTTCAACTGTTAATTTAACAGGAACAATAATAGCCTTAGATTCATTAATTTTCTTTTGGAGAAAATTAATTTTGCCTACTAATTGTCTATATAATGTCTCATTATTAGTAGATATTTTAACTTGAAGATTAATTGCTCCATCAGCTCCACCTAATTCTTCTTTAGAAACAACTTGAGCTGTTTGCTTAAATACCTGCATAAATTTGGCTAATTGAGACATTGCTTGAGATGCTTTTTTGTCTACATTATTTAAAAAAGGAGTAAGCTCATCACTTAAAGCAAAATTACCTAATCCCCCAAAATTTACATTTTTATCACTTAAAACATCTCTAATAGCAGCAATCTTATCTGCAAGATTGACTAACTGTAATTTATAATCATTTAATTGAGCATTGGCAATAGTCCATTCTTCAGTATTAGGCTTTAATGTTTTTAATTCTTTTTCTAAATCTGAAGCTGACTTATAAATATTATCAAATTCTGAATCTAACTGTTTTAAATCCGATAATAACTCATCATCAGTTTTTAAATCTTTTCCTTTTCTAGAAACTGTTTCCCAAGGGTCAATTTTTTGCCATCTTTCATATTCTTCAATTGTATTATTTAAAGATTTTGCTACCGCTTCAATTTCATCTGTCTTTGTTTTTGTGTCAAGTTTTATCGATACATCTGTCCCTTTTACGGATTTAACCATATCAGAAATAGCTATATTAGCTGTTTTTGCATTGTCAGAAACATTTTTAATATCAGAAGCTACTTGACCTAAACTATTATTAACACCAACGCTTTCTAATTTTGCTCCCATATTAGATATATCTTCAACGATAGAGTTAATAGATTTTTCCATAGTAGTTTGGAATTGCTTGAACTTTCCTGTTGATATCTCAACATCCATTATTCTATCTAAAGCGTTTTGTATTAATTTAGCGTTTTTCTCTATATCCTTTTTCATTTGCTCCAATTCTTTTTTCATTTCTTCAGAAAGATTAGAATCAAATGACATATCATTTATTAATTTATTTGCTTTTTTTACACCAGACTTTAAATCTGTGACAAAATCATATTTTACGAGGATTGAATCATTATTATTTGGCATAAGATAAATACCTCCTTATTTAAAACGTTTTATAATTGCATCTTTATATTTTTCCAAATATCTAAATTTATCAGTTAAGCTAACATCCCTTAAATATTGTCCGTAAGTTGGAAGACCATGAAATCCATCTAAATAAGAAGTTAATACTTGATATGGTGTTCCTCTATAATCAGTAAACATTCTTTTTGTAGATATTTCTATTCCTCCTTCATAAGCTGTCCTAGAAGAATCTAATCTACAAATAGGATTGATACTTCGTCCCAAACCACTTGTTTCATCTGCATTATCATTATGCCTTTTATAAAAAACAGGAGAGTACTCATGGTAAAATTCAGATACTTGTTCAATTGCTTCATTCATCAATTCTTCTTTTGTATCTTCTGCAAGTTTTTTCGCTTTTAATTTTCCTTGATTCATTATTTTTTCTTGCATCTCTCTTGATATTTCAAATCCCATAAATACCTCCTTCCTTTATCAAAATAGAAGAGTAATAAAAACCCATTTAAAAAATGCGATAGATAACTCGCATTATCTATCGCACCTTATAAATAAATTTTTATTACTTCATTTGATTGAGCTGCTGCTTGAGTTCTTCAAGCTTGTCCTCAAGCATTTCCATATCATCATTTCGGCTATAACCGCCTCGGTTAGAGCGACCACCTCGACCACCACCTCTAGCCATTGTGTAGCCGTCATCGAAGTACATTGGATATCTATTAGAATATCCACCTTCGTTAGACCTTCCACCAGCATATGAACCACCAGCATTTGATTGTCCACCACCGCTAGCGTAAGAACTACCACGCATAGCTTTAATAGTTTCAATGTCCTTAATAATATCAACAGACTTATCCATTATTTCAAGGTCTTTAGGATTGAGTTCGCCGCCTCTTGTAATATCCTCAAGCTCACGCTCAAGCATTTCACATATATCGTAATATACTCTCATAGTCTCACTCCTTTCCTTTAAGACTGAAATATAATGTTTGCATTAGTAACAACTATTGGTTGAGTGCTAACATTCCTTACAGAAACACTAGAGCAACCACATAGAAATGGAACAGTTACAATAATATCTGAACCTACATTATCACCTGTAGTATCTGAAACTAAAGGAACAGTTACGGTCATAATGCTTGATGGGTCAACTTCACCATCTATAGCAATAGCTAAACTAATAGGTTCAACAGTTCCAGCTGGGTCAGTAGGAACTGAGATATTTGCATGGAACGCAACCTCATAATTTGTATTGCGTCTGCAACAATTCATTATATTCTGCCTAAAAAATCTATTTGCAAGTCGAAAGATTCCAGAATCATCTCTGTGATAAATCAATCCTCGATTGCAAGGAACAGGAGATTCAGTGAATATTACGCTACCATTAACAGGTACAACCTGAGAAGCATTGGCTGAATATTCTGCTCCCATATCTCCACCTCCTAGTTAAATCCATTGCATCCGCAACCCATGTTGCCTCCGCAACCATTATTACATGTGAAGATAGGTTGGCTTCCATATACAGGCTGAGCTGGGATAGGACAACTACGAAGTTCATTTACGAGAGCATTAACAGACTCATTCTGACCTCTTGTAATCTGAGCTGTCTGAGCCACCTGAGATGCTGCAAGATTAGCCATATTAAGCTGAGTAGTAAGTTCAGCAATACGGTCATTCTTTGCCTCAACCTGGGCTTTAACACCGTCAAGTTCAAGTTGACATAACTTATCCAAAATAGCCTGAGTATTTGCTGTCTGATTTGTAATCAAATCACGAGTGTTGTTAGCATCAGCAAATCTCGTAGCATTGCCTTCATTCTGAATAATATTCTGTGTCTGGCAGTTAGCTAAACGATTTTCGCAACAGCAATCTGCAAATTGTGAAGAGAGTCCACTGATTGCACTTGTTACTGCTGTCTGAGCGTTAAATGCTTGCTGCATGTTTGCCATCTGGCGAGTATTTGCTGAAACCTCTGCATTAGCAAATCCTGAGTTAACTGTAGCGTTAACTCCTGCAAAACCATTACACAATGTCTGCTGAACATCGGCAAATCCACCACATAACTGTGTTTGGATATCTCCTAAATCAGACTGAACAGCAGTAATCTGATTCTGTGTTGAAAGATTCTGGAAACCATTTGTTGTAACTTCAGCCTGGTTCATCCAAGGATAGAGCATAGCGCCATCAGCGGCAAAACCGCCCATGCCACCACCGAAGCCACCGCCCCAGCCTCCGTTAAAACCACCAAAGAGAGCTGCGATAAGGAAAAGCACAATAAGACTACCCCAATCGCCACCAAGACCTCCGCTTCCGTAACCATTACCGCCACCACCATACATAGGTGAAACTGGCATGATTAGTCCGTTTCCATTACCATTTTCAGATAATGACATATTTACTCCTTCCTCCGCTAATTATCTGCGGTTAGCGATTTCTTTCAATATAAGAAATCGGTTTTAAAAATCTATACAAACCGTGCGCACTGGTTTATATCTAATGTGGAATAAATCTATTTAAAAACTGCATAAAATGACTGTTATTTCTTAATTGATTAGAAGTCTTAACAATGTTGTTATATTGTTGTTGAGACATTTTTCCAGAGTTCATTAATTTTTGTATAAAAGAATCAGGATTTTGTAAGTCTTCTTGAGTCACATCTAAACCGCACTGACTCATAAATTGCTGTGGATTATTCATGAATTGTAAAAACATTTTTTGCATTGGAAACATTATTTTGCCTCCTTTGTAGAAGACTTAGTTGATTTAGAAACAGTTACTTGTTTAACAGAAGTTGAGCAAGAAGATTTTAACTCTTCAAGAACGGAATCAATATCTTTGATTTTGGTCTGTAGATTTTTTATGTCCTTTACCACAGGAGTTAAATCCTCTTGCACAAGATACTTTATTTCTTCCGACTTATTGATAGGTATATCTTGTGCCTTATCTAAAGCTGGAGTATCTTCTTCTTTGACCAATCTAAATTTTTCAAAAAGGGGTCTGTCTAGTTGAGAGAACCCCATTGTTTTTGTATATACGTAAGGCGCATTTTCGTCCTTAAACGTCACACTGTTACCAGGAGCAACAGGATATTTACGAGCTTCATCTTCGTTTGGAATACTAATCAATCCACCATTTTGTATCTGAAACTGTCCCTGATTAATCATAGGAGAGAGCATTTGTGGATTCATTCCAAACTGATTTGGATAATTACTAAACTGTTGATTGTATAGTCCCATCTTCGTCCTCCTTCTTTGCGAAGTAATAGATAGGAACTTCTTCACCGCAATCCCATGTATCATAATAATTGCCATCTTTAACGGCAACTAAATGACTTCCAGTTGCAAGCAAATAACTTCCTTTTGGATAATCATTACAAAAATCGGCAATTGAGTAGCAATTTGGACAATCAGCAGGTAGAAGATTAATGGAATATCCTATTTCTTTCAAATATGCCATCCAAACTCTATTAGAACTTGGCATATCCGTCATTTCCATTCCTTGCGAACACATATCAATGTACGTATCGTACCAATCCATATCCTCAATCTTTGAAATTGCCCTTACTACACAATCACCGACTCTTAAACTATTGGGATTTTCATTATAAAATATAAAAGCCATATCAATTACCTCTTAATCTGAGATAATTATATGGCTTAAATAACTATTAAAAATCTTTGAAATACTTGGTTTTTTACTATATTCTCTTCATAATAAAATCATTAAATATTACTTTTATATTTTATATATCTTATCTACTTCAATCATTTTTTCTTCAACACTATTTAAAAGAGAATAGTATTTAGTTCTTGAAATATGCATCTCCATACATATCTGTACAATCGATTTCTTCTTTGCTTTTAGATTAAAGAATTCAAGCTCTTCATCTGTAAAATTACATTCTTTTCTAAACGTATTTAATTGACATTCTATGTATTTACATATTGGTTTCAAAGCATAAAAATCCTTTCTTTTTTCTTTCATATTTAAATTATAATCGTTTTCGTTTCTTTAACTTCTTTAAATAGTTCTTAATTAAGCTCTATTTATTCATAAAAAAGTCTTAAAACAGTTATAAAAACGTCTTTTATGCTATGTGAAACCTTAATTCTAAACAATGTTAAATTTTACCAATAAGCTTATTTTTAACCATTCTGTAAATTATGCACAAACCAATTAACCTCATAATAAATATTGTCCATTTGATTGTAATATTTTTGTAATACTATGTTCGTTTATTGACGAAGATTGAATAGTAACTAAAATTGACCTATGACAAATTCTACAGTGAAAATATAAAATAAGACCTAAAAATATAAAAAACTGTAATTTCTCAAAGCTTACATTCAATACGTGAATAAATTTAAGGTCTACTGCGTTTACTTGTTAATCTATTGTTTTACTAATTCAAAACGATAGTCTTTACAAGTTTTTTGATATCATAATCACACACCTTATGATGTTGTTTTAGTATATTGAATTGTAGCTGTAATATTAACAGTTAAATTTGATTCTGTTCTATTTAAAAATTCTAATATAGAATTATTAGTATTAAATCTAATAGACCAAACCCAATTTGGGTCGTTATAATACGTAGAACTCAAAATACCTATTTCGTTACCAACTTTAACAATACCTTTAATATTAATTAAATTTTCAATAGAAATAGAAGACAAATCTTGTATTGTATAAGTTTTTGTTGTGCTTGTTGCAGATATATTAATATTGCTTATAGTCTTTTCATAAATAGGCTTTCCGTCTATCCATGTTCCGACTATATGCTCATTTGTAGAGTACTTATGACCGCCATTAACCCATCTACCAGCAGTTGCATCATACATAAGCAACTGACCGTCTTGAGGTTGTGTTATATCAATTGGAAAGCCATCAAGTGCTAGGTCTATATATGCGTTTTGATATGCTATTATGTATGTTACTGATGTGTTTGTTGGGCGAGTTGTTATTTTTATATAACTAGTACCTACTGAGGACTTACTACTTCTAACTGGAGCACCAGATATAGTTGAAGAACCTATTTTACTATCATGATTAGATGAATACCAATCGCTTCCACTTATATCTTGATATCTGTTTGCTTGTAAGCCTGCTCCATTTGTATCCGAAAATGCCATTAAATCTATTATCTCAGTAGCATCCTGATGTACACCGACATCATCTCCTGAGCCTTGATTAGTATGACTATTAGTGCCAGTACCTCTCAAAAATTCACCTCTTAAATCTGGAACTTTAAAATGGTCTGCATCACTACCTTGATAAGGTGTAGGGTCTGTAAGAGATAGAAGATGAGTAGCAAGCTCACCATAGTCTGACTTCAAATATTCAGTACCATCACAAATAAGAAAGTGTTCTGGAGCAGTTTCACCATAATAAGGCAGAACAGTACCAAGCGGAACACATCCTGTATGAGTAGCCCCATTTAAATATGGGTATACTTTATTATCATAAAATGTCTGTAACGTATTTTGTGTTACAACTGAATCGTTTGCCATTTAATTTCTCCTTTCAAAATTTTATCCTGTCATATCCTTGATAATTCACTCAAATTCGCAACAAAATAGGCATACCCCTATAAAGAGTATGCCTAAATAATTAAAATTGTTTAAAAGCCGAATTTGGACGCATATAATACTTTTAAAAAATACATATTTCTCAAAACTATACAGTATCACTAGTTTTTGTGTATTGAATAACAAGAAAAAGAGTAGCGTTTTGTTCAGAATTTCTACTTGCTATACAGTAAATTTTATTTCCAGGAGCATAATCATATATAATAAAATCAAAAGTGTTTGGATAATGAATATTAATCTGAAATTTTGTTCCATCTGAACTAACAACATATCCATCATAAAATAAAATATTAAAAGTCGAATCATAAGTATAAATTGCACCAGGTTGACCGTTAGATGGTGTTGTTAATTGAACAGTCTTCTCATAAATAGGCTTTCCATCTATCCATTTACCAACCACTTGCTCTTCAGTACTATATATGTGACCTTCAACATTACCAGCTATGCCAGGAGCATGAATAACACTTAAATCAACATTAGTGTCTACGTCTAAAACAGTAGCTTCGTTAGTAGAATCATCTGAACCCATCAACGGAGTATTTAAAACCATAGTCTCACGCTGCTCAAGAGGTAATAAATCATTTTCATTCTTTATTGCATGACCGCCACTCTCTGCATTAATATATGGCTTTAAATATGTATTGTAAAAGTATAGTAACTTTTCTTCGGTTACTACAGGACTATTATCTGTTGCCATCTTTTTTCTCCTTTCTTAGGTGATTTAATATTTAATACAGTAGAGTATCGAGGTGTTTGTTGGACGAGATGTATAACTTTCTGTCATAGAAGCTTGAGTAGCAGTTCCCTGTAAATAATATCTTGACGAAGCAGAAGTACTAGTATCTGGATTTATAACATGTGCATCGCTTGTTGAAGGTAAATCCATATATCCAGACGTAGAAAACTGTGCGTGAGGTATAATTGTACCATCTTGATGTACACCAACATTAGCACCCGAACCTTGGTCAGTATGACTATTAGTTCCACTACCTCTTAAAAATTCGCCTCTCAAATCAGGAACTTTAAACTTAGTATCATCACCGTCAACCTCATAAGGAGTTGGGTCAGTAAAAGAGAGAAGATGAGCTGCAAGAGTTGGATAATCCGCTATATTATAAGCAGTTCCATCACATGCCAAATAACCGTCAGGTGCAGACTCACCAAAGAAATTGATAATAGTTCCTACAGGATTTCCGTGTCCACTAGGAACTTTACCTGTTGGCAAATCAAAATCTTCAAAAGACATGTCTGTGTCCATTGCTCGATGTCTAGAACCCATTATTTCATAATAAAACTCATCTTTGTCCATAAGTCCTAAATATCTAACAGCTTCACTAGGAGTAATTCTACTTTGATGACTCTCATCAGTAATAGCAAATTCTACTGGTAAATCCACAAGAATAAGGTCTTCTACAGTAATATTTGCATATGCACCAGAACCACCAGCACCACCATCTTTTTGCCAACTTCCCGAATGAGAACCAGCAGCTCCACCTGTAACAGAAGTGAGACTTGTAACTTCATTTTCTGCGGAAATTAAAACAATACAACCACCGCCAGAAGCTCCACCACCAGCCCAATTAGAACGACCACTACCACCAGATGTAAAACCAGGAGCTTTAGAACCATTTGAAGTTAAGCTACCACTAGAAATAAGTTTTCTTGCAAGAATAACTATTAATCCACCAGTTCCTTCTCCATAACTATCGGCACTTCCTGTTTGAGAACCACTATCTGTACCTTTTGGATTTCCAGCTCCACCACGTATAAGACCTGAACTGTCTCCACTTTTTCCATTTCCACCTGCTCCACCAGTGCTAGAACCAGCATTACCGTTAGAATCTACAGTCGCACCACCACCAGCACCGCCAGAAAATGATGTACCATTTCCACCTGCTCCTGTATAATATGTTCCTGGAGACCCCGTAACTGCACCAGAACCACCACCACCACAACTAAGTATTCCAGCAGTAGGAGCAGAGCCAGCATCTCCATTATAACCAGTATTATAATATTCTATTGTTCTTGCACGAGCAGAAGCACCAGCACCACCAACTGCGCTAATCATATAATCAGGAGTTAATTGAATGTTTTTACCTTCACCACTTGCTCCACGAGCAGTCATAGAGATTGTTCCTTCATTAGTAAAAGTTCCAACATCTCCAATAATAATTCCTTTACATCTATATGGTGGAATAAAAGTAGTTTCACTTGCAATTGACATATCTCGACCAATAATAATCTGAGTATTGGCATCGGCTTCAGTACATCCAGTTAAAATAGAAGGTGTTAATTCTGTTTCAGCTTCAACTTTATATATGTCACAAGATAAAGTAACATTATTTATTGATATAGATTGATTAAGATAATTTCCAACTGACATTGCATAATAATCTTTAATCAATTCTGTCATATCAGAATATGAATTTTTTGCCAATCAAATCATCTCCTTTCTTAAACTTCATTAGGGAACAAAGGATTTGCATAAATTGCAGATGCTCCCGTTGCAGAAATTACATTTTGTGCATCAATTTCAATGCCTGTTCCTGGTATTAAAGCATCTTGCTTATCAGCCACTTCACTACTAAGCTCTGTAACTTCACTTCCTAATTCACTTGTATCTGTAGATAAACTTGAAATAGTTTGTGCTTGAGTACTTTGTGCAGTAGATAAAGAAGAGACAACAGATGCTGTTTCTGAAGCACTTGTCGATAGACTTGTAATTTGAGATGTTTGAGAAGCATTTTCTGTTGAAAGACTTGAAATTGAAACATTTTGAGAACTATCAACTTCAGACTGAGCAGTAGATTGAGAAGTAAACAAACTTCCAACTTCAGTTTTTGTATAATAATTTGTCAAATCAACACTAGTACTTCCAATATTTTCCCACGCATTATTAACATAAATATATTCATCATAAACATTTGATGTACCAGGAGCTGAACTTGGAACAAGATATATTGTCTGTGGGTCAATATCAGATACTGGAAGAGTCTGAACGATTTCCAACTTCACTCCAGCCGCACTAGACGAAATAACATTGTTTACAATTGTAATACCAGTTCCAGCCGTTAATTCATCTTGCTTTGTTGCAACTTCACTATTTAAAACTGTAACTTGACTTCCCAATTCGCTAGTATCAGTTGACAAACTATTTATTCTACTTGTCTGAGTACTATTCTCAGAAGACAAACTATTTATTTCAGAACTATAATCACCCTGAGAGCTAATTGCATCAGATAGACTATTAATTGTTGAATTTTGCAAACTATCTATTTCACTTTGAGAAGTAGACAAACTTGTTATCCTACTATTTATTTCTGAAGTAGAAGAGGATAGACTTGCGATATTGGAGTTTTGAGTAGAATTTTCAGTACTCAATGAACTAGCTACACTTGCAACCTCTGATAAACTCGTTGATAAACTATCAATGTGAACAGTTTTAAAATTCTGAAAAGATTGTAATAAATTTTCATGAAAACTCACGAGTTTATTCCTCCTTTCTTTATTCTAAATTTTCAAATTCTGTTGTTGAAATTAATGCGTCTAATACCGCATCTTCTTTTACATAAAGAGATATTGATTCACTCGAATCAAGTGTATTATTATTAATCATTCCAGTAATATGTCCAGTATCATCAATATCACTAAAACTATAGATTGAATCAGTTTCCCTTATTAATAAACCTGATTGTTCAGACCATAAATCCATATGTGTAGTTACTGTTCCATATTTAAAAAAGTCAAGACCATCATAAAAACTAAAAGCAAATGTTGTTATAATGTCATCAGTATTAAGTACCTGTGTTCTGAAAACTATATAAGAATTCATTAATTGCCCCTCAGTTAAATTCTTCAAATAAGGAAAAAATAAATCTAAAATATCCGAATATGTTAATACACCATTTCCTGTTTCAGTATGAATCAATCTAGATGAGGTATTATGACCCGATGAATTATTTTCATTGACTAACCAGACCCAATTAGTACCATCATAAACAAATTCTTGAACTTTATTTGAGCAAAAATAATCTGCATCTTCAAATGTACATATTTGATTATCAGTACTTGACTTAACAACTTTTGCTCCTGTAGAATTCACATTTAAAGTTATGTTTCCACTTAATGGGTTTGTTGCAGAATTATCCGTAAATTTTATAAATACTTTTGAACCAGTATTTAATTTAAATCCATTTAAAGAAGCCACTTTATCTACAATATTTTTTGCTGTAGAAGAAATAGCATAACTATTAATTTGAGGCTTCAAATTATCGTAAAAATATTGTAATTGGGCTTTTAATAGAAGATTGAAAGCCATATTTTAATCCTCCATTATTCAAACATTGCATCTATTTCTGCATTTGAAATTGGTACTAAATCAGACTCTAAAACATAACCTGATAAATCCATATCTGTGCTACCAATTAATTCCCATTGATTATTGATATACATATACTCATCATAAGTATTGCTTGTCTGAGCTGTTGACTTAGGAACTAAATAGATAGTTCTTGTAGAAATATCAGTAACTGGAAGAGTTTGAACAACTGCAAATGTTAAACTATTTAAAGCAGCAAGTGATTCTCTAATTTTACTTGCAGACCATGTATTAGATAATGTTTCAGCAGAATCATTAATTTCTGTTTTATTTTGAATCTGTGTGTTGATTTTTGAACTTGACCATGTAGTAGAAGATGAAGTTACAGTATCATCAATATCAACAGCCCCAGTAACTGAAATGACATTATTAGAATCAATAGCAATATTATCACCAGCAGTTAACATAGGTTGTTTTGTAGCAACCTCAGACTCGATATCATCTAAATCCTCACCAAATTCGCTTGTAGCAGTTGTGAGACTTGAAATTTCTGATGTCTGTGTTGAATTCTGTGTACTTAAACTTGCAATAGCAACGTTTTGAGTGCTATCAACAGTACTTTGAGCAGTAGATAAACTTGCAATATTAGATTCAACTTCACTCAAACTTGTAGATAGTGATGAAAGCTCACTTGATTGAGCTGCGTTTTCAGTACTTAAACTACTTAGCTCACTTGTAATATCACTTCCTGCCTCGCTAGAAGATGTAGACAAGATTGCAATTTGACTAGCTTGCTCAGACAAACTTGCCGACATACTTGCCATCTCACTATTTTGAGTTGAATTTTCTGTGCTTAATGAAGAAAGTTGACTATTTTGAGTACTATTCAAAGCACTTTCCGAATTTGCCAATGATGTTAACATTGATTGAGTTGCATAATTAGAACTTAAATATCCCTGAATTTTAATCCACTCATATAAAGTGCCAGTTTTATCTAAATAATTTTTTACAGCCATGACAACCTCCTTTATTTAAATACTGAGTTAAACATTTTATTTAATTCTTCCAAGCTAATAGCTTGCATTGTTGGGTCATCTTCAGTAACATTTCCAACAAGTTCTTTACCATTTAATGTTGGCTTATTAACAACATTTTTCTCATAGTCAACATCACCAGCATACGTAACTATTTTTTCAGTTATTCTAGTTTTATTTTGATTTTTATTTCCTGTATTAAATTTTATTGAAATATTGTTGCTTGAAATATTCATAACATCACCTCGCCATGTAAAACATCACTTACAGTCACTGTTTCAATATTAGTGGCAACAACATTATTATCATGCAACTTAACTTTCACCTGAATCTGACAAAATCCAGGTTTTAAAGATAGTGTTTCTTCTTCAGATAATTTTGCTTCAAAATTATTTTCATTAGTCAATCCTAATTTTTTTATAATTACATTTTTATGATTTTGACTAATGGTAACTTCAGCATAATCAACTAATGTAATATCTAATTCTTCCTCATCAAATGAAAATGAAATAATAGGGGTAGTTCCTCTTGTCATATTCTCACCCCCTTATGTTAATGAATTAAATTCAGTTGTTGTTATCAATGCGCCACTATCTATTTCAGTTTTAGTATAGTAATCTGTTAAATCTATAGCTGTTGAACCTATTAGTTCCCAACCTTCTGTTGTGCCATCTAAATTTATATATTCATCTTTAACATTTTTTCGTTTTGAAGTTTCTGACGGAACTAAATAAATTGCATCCCGTCTTATATTTTCAGTCGGAAGTTCCTGAACCGAAATAATTACCATACCACCCAAAGTACTTACTAATTGGTCTATTTCAGCCCTTGTATAAGTACCAATGTTAGCAGCGGTAAGAGTTATATTCCCAGTTCTAAAACTAACTTCTGATGAACCCTTTACACCAGTAACAGGGTCAGCAGGAATAGCTTGCTCTAATGCTTCAATATTGTTAATATTTAAATTTACCTGAGTACAAATGGCATTTATGTCATCAGCATCAAATAGAGAACCTTCTTGGTCATAAACAGTAACATCAATAAAAGAAACAGTATTATTATTGTTTTCAATCATTCGATACTGCCTTCTATTGCTCATCGAAGCATTAATTATTTCGTTTTGATAATTTACTGGTAACATAATTTTCCTTTCATAAAAAAAGTGCTCAATATATAAAAATACTGAGCACTAATAATTTAAATAAAATTTTGAAAAATAACCGTTTCTTAAAAATAAAATCATTCGATTATCTCATTAATAATATTTTGAATCTTAATAGGAAAAGTATTATTAAGATTACATGCTTCTAATTTTTCTTTTGCTTGTTCTTTAGAATAAATATTATCAACATAAAATCCTAATATCTCAAATATGTCCTTACAATTTTTATCATGCCAACAAGACATCCAATAAGGATAATTTTTCATTTCTTCACAATTAGGACAATAATAATATTTTTTCCCACAAGTCATACAAATTTTATTTGTTTTCATAATTTATGAATAATATGAGAATTCCCAACTGGTTACTCCCGTCCAAGCACTAGCAGAACAATATTCTGTACCATTACAACTTCCATCGATTTTTACATATAGTTCATGTGATGCTGATATATCTTGTGATATACCGACTGAAACACCAGTACTCCCACCACCATCTCTACCATCAAATCCTTGTCTAGCCAATGTAATACCTGTTGTTCCATCGTATATTTCTAGATATAAACCACCATTTGATTTATAACCAGTTCCAGCACTACCTCCTGCATTCCCATAAAAAGTAACATAGCTCAATCCTTTTGGAAGAGGAATTACTGAATGTATCTCTCCCCATGCAGTATTAAAGGATGAATATTTACATCCATTTGGGTCATGCCAATTATATTGCGTTCTATAGTTATAAAGCGTTCCATTTAAATTTACATAAAAATAATGATTTGGTCTACTATCGCTTGGAACAATATATTCTGTTAAATTTCCCCAATTATAAGAAGGATTATCTTTTTGATTTGTATAATTCTTAGATAAAGTAGCTGTCCCAATATTACCAGCAATATCAACCGCTTGAATTGTAAAATAGTTAATTCCTTCACCTAAAGTAAAAGCTTTTGAAACATTGACAGTTGCTACTCCAGAAGTAATAGGATAATTAACATTATTAACAGATACAGATGTAATTCCACTATGAGCATCTGAAACAGTTGCAGTTAAAGTATAAGCTGATGTTACAGTGTCAGCAGAAGAACTAGTGAAAGTAATAGTAGGAGCGACATTATCATATAAATATACTTGAGTATAATTTGCATTAGGAGAACTACGATAAAAAGCTCTTTTTACTTGAGTATAGTTCCCATTAGGAGAGCTACGATAAAACAGCTTATTTCCATAAGATGTAGTTTTAGTATTTCCATTGATATTTGAAACAATTTTCATAAAACCACCACCTTAATAAGTTTTTGTAATATATAAATCCGAACCAGAAAGAACAAAAGTCAATTGTGACTTAGCTATCTTTGATGAATTCAAATTATTAATAGATTGATTTACAACAGTAATATCTTGAGTTATTTCAGTATTCATATTACTAATTTTATCTTCCAAATTTGCCCCATCATTGAATTCTACATCAGTTGCCTTAGTCCAATAACTAATTCTTTTCCAAATACCATTTACTGCATCCCAAATTCTATATTTACGACCAGTAACTTTTACTTCTTCAACTGTAGCCATTTTTTCACCTACCTTTCAAAAAAAAGAGTCACTAAAAAAGTGACTCTTATTTATTAATTTGCTTTTAAGGCGGTGCGTGTTTTACTTCCACATACTCCATCTGGAACTAATCCATAACTTTGTTGGAACAAAACTAATAAATCAGTTGTATTCTTTCCACACTTTCCATCTATACCGCCGTGTAAATCTAAGAAATTTTTATATGCTGGAGAAACCTGAGATAATTCCCATTGCATCCATTTTACACCTTCACCAGAACTCTCAAATACTGAAATTCCTAACTTCTGAGCATTAGCTTTTGATGTAATCTGTTTCTCAGGCTCTTTGTAAGGATTTTTATCTTGTCCACTAGGCGCAATAAAACCACCTATTTTACTATGAAATTCTTGTTCCCAAAGATTATCATTTATCCAATATGAAGGACAAGGTTTTCCATTTACATCATAATGCCTAATTACACGATGAGCAGGAATATTATATTTCCTCATTAAATGCTTAGTTAATTCAATAGCATTATTAATTGTTTTCTGTGTAGGATATACCTTACCATCCCTTACAGTATCACATAACTCAATGCTAATAGAATTACTATTATTTACAGTACCATATAATCTACCACCTGCGTTGTTCCATTTCTTACCGCCTACTGCATAAGCTGAATAATCATCGGGAACTGATTGTGTGATAGAGTCATCGTCTACAAATAACTGAGCAGAAGCCTTTACAATGTTATTCTTAAAATACTTGCCGTTGCTCTCATCACTATCTCCATCATTACCTGTGCCATGAATGACTAAATATTTAATATTGGCTAAACTTCTCTTTGTGCCATAATTTCCTTTAGCTGCTATTTGTTGTTTTAATTGAACCATATCTTCACCTCACTTAGAGTTCAGAAACATTAACTACACAAATATTAGACTCAACACCATCAGCAGTAGCAGAAATATTTGATGAACCAACTCCAATAACTGTAAGAATTCCATCTTCAACAGTAACAACATTTTCATTTGAAGAATTCCAAACTAAAGTTTTATCTGTAGCATTCTCTGGAATAATTGTTGCTGTTAAAATGCTAGGTTCTTCTCCAACAGTTAAATTTAATTCTGTTTCATTTAAAGTAATACTTTCTACGTGAACAATTGGTTCTATAACAGTTACAACACATGGTTCAGAAACTATATCTCCTGCACTTGCAGTAATAACTGCTAAACCAGGACTAATTACCGTAACAATACCATTTTCAACAGTTGCTACTGATTCATTATCTGAAGCCCATATAACTGTTTTATCTGTTGCATTTTCTGGTAGAACAGTAGCAGTTAATATTACTGGTTCACTTCCAATCTCAAGGTCTAAAGTATTTTGATTTAAAGTTACACTTTCGACTTGTACAATTGGTTCAGAAACTGAAAGAACACAAGTATCAATTAATCCACCATCAATCGTAGTAACAGTAATAACTACTGTACCTTCTTTTAAAGCTGTCACAATGCCATTATCAATTAAAGCTACTGTTTCATCACTAGAAGAGTAAACTACACTTTTATCTGTAGCATTTTCAGGAAGAATCTCTACTTCAAGTGTTTTAGTTTCGCCTACGTCTAAAGACAAACTCTTATCTACAAATTGAACACTCTCAACATGAACTATATTCTCAGAAACGGTCACTGTACAACCATCTGATATTATATCTCCAGCAGAAGCATAAATAATCGCCTCACCTTCTGAGACAGCAGTTACAACTCCATTATCTACAGTAGCAATATTTTCATCACTTGTTATCCAAGTCACAGTTTTATCTGTTGCATCCTCTGGTAAAACTGTAGCTACCAATTGATACATTCCATCAAGAGTAATATCAATTGAAGTTTCATTAATAAAAACATTCTCAACTGGTACTATAGGTGTATCACCATTATCATCCAGATAAACAACTATCATATTAAAACGAATAATATCCCATCTGTTTACAGTTCTCTCAGATAGAGTTGTGTTTATTTGTGAAATACTATCTGCATATAGCTTGGCTAAATTATTTAAATTTAAATCTTTAACAACCACTTGAACATTTTGCGTTTTTAGCGGAGTTAAAAAATCAGCTAATGTTATACTCATTTTTTATCCTTTCTATTTGCCTAACTGCTCAATCATGGCTTTCACTTTATCATATCCATTCATAGCAACTAATCCACTAGCAAAACCCATTAAAATAGCAAATACTAAATGTTTCATTTCAAATGTCACATTATTGAAATAATAATAAAGTAGAGTACCTATAAAACCGATAATTAAAGCGGTAACTAATGCAATCAAATTATCAGAACGATTATCTTTATCTTTCATTATTTTTTTTATTGCTTCTACTACCAATCCTGTTAAAGTTGCAAAAAAAGATAATAAAAATAAAAAAGAAACTGTACTCATAATTAATCCCTCCAATCCTTAGCAAAATAAACGTAATATTTGAACTTTACTCTCTAAAACTTTGGCAAAATTCTCAATCTCACTAATACTTTCAAATGCTGAAAAACTAATCCTTACACAACAAGGTATATCTTTTTCACACATCTTTATTGCTTTTAAAGTAGGAGACAAATCCAAACTTCCAGAATTACAAGCTGAACCCGTTGAAATATAATAACCATCTTCATTAAGTAAAGTTACTAATTCTTCTCCAGAAACCCCTTTAAAACATATTGTCATTATCTGAGGTATCTTATTTGGACAATTTTCAGCGACAACATAACAATCCTTTATATTTTTCTTAATTAAATCTACAAAATAATGCGATAATTTATTAAACTTTGCTTGATTTGACAAATTCCAATGTTTTAATGCTGCACCTAAAGAAATAATACCTATTGCATTTTCTGTTCCACCAAATAAGCCATCTTCTTGAGCACCAAATATTAATGGTTTAATTAATTCTTTTGAATTAACATAAACAACACCTACACCTTTTAATGCTCCAATTTTATGAGCAGAAAAAGTATAAAAATCAGCCTGGTCTTGAGGATAATAAAATGGAATATGAGGTAAAAAAGCAGTTAAATCTGCTACTACTAAACCTCCATATTTATGAACTAATTCATATAAAGAGTGAGAATTTTGATAAACTCCCAATTCTGAATTAGCCATTTCATAACACAAAACAAATTTTCTAATAGAAACCTTCTTTAACTGTTTTTCAAGCCATTTTAAATCTATCAATCCATTAGTATCTACTTTTATTTCTTTATGGTATTTTTTGTGTTCACAAGCATATCTCATAGATTTATGACAAGTAGGAGAGTAATAAAACATATACTTATCATTTAATCCATGTATAATTAAATTATTAGATGCGGAACCAGAACTTGTAAATAAAACTCTTCTAGGATTACCATTAAAAATATCAGAAACTTGATTTCTAACTTCTTCTATTTTTTCTCTTACTACAAAGCCTTCTTTATGTTTAGAAGATGGATTGCCATAATAATCTAAAAATCTTATTATCTCAGCTTTAACTTCAGGTAATAATGGGGTTGTAGCTGCATTATCTAAATACATTTATTTACCCCCTTATAGATATTTATTATTGATATAGAAATTTTTTAATACTTCAAATAAACGAGGTGTTTTCTCATATTTCCATATCGTTGTTTTATCTGCCCCTTTGACAAAAGTATATCGAATTCCACAACGTCTTAATTCCTGTACTTCATCTACATTTGATGTTGCATACTCATTATCAATCTTCATAAATAATCCCTTCAATCCTACGTAAAAAAATAACCGCACAATCTATTTTTGAGTGTACGGTTATCTAACACTCATATTAATATCTTTTCCCACGTTGACGATTTTTCTTAACAGTTCTTTGAGAATCAGATGTCTCAACTTTAGGCTCTGCCATAATTTCATCAACATAATTACGAATCTTCTCAGTAAATGTATATTCCACTCTGAGATTGCACTTTTCAAGCTTGGTTTTGGCTTCTTTTTTTGATATACGTCCTTGAGCATAATCACTTACAATTTCAAAAACGTTTTTACAATTTTCATCGTGCCACATCAACATCCACTGAGGCGAATTTAAAGTCTTATCGCAATTAGAACAGTAAAAATACTCTTTGCCACAAGTCTTACAAACACGATTGGCTTGCATTTCATTCCCTCCATTAAAAAAGGGGAGAAAATATTCTCCCCTTATATTTAGCCATATTAAGCTGCATCAATCTCATTAACAAGATAGATTCTGTAAAGCTCTTTATCGTCTGAGCAATAATCAATTTCAAGAGTTCCATTAAAGTCCATAGTTGGAGATTCTGGATTAAATGAAAGAGTTGTCTCAGGAGATACCTTAAATGAAGGCATTTCAATATAAGCAGCTTTAAGTTCATCCTTAGAGCAAAGGTCATAATATGTAACTTTAAGAAGCATATTTACTGAATCAGGGAACTTATTAGCAGAGTTAGTAATAATAGCACCCTCTGTAAATGTTCTCTTATACTTGATTACATAATAATCAGCCTCTGGGTCTGTAGGAAGAGTAACTGTTGTTGTTCCATCAGGTGTAACAGTAACAGTACAACCATGAACTGTACTATCACTTGTAACAACATACAACTTGTTCTCTGAACCTGTTGTTGGAAGAACATCTACAACTTCCGCTGTAATTGTTGTATCTTCAACATAATCAGGAGTATCAAGAGTTGAATCCCAGCTATAAACCTTTCCAGTATCTTTAACAATATACTTCTTTGATGCATCGCCTGAAGCTGGCAAATCTGTCTGCTCTTCAACAACAACATAAGAAGCTGTTACATCTGGAAATGCATAAACAGTAGTAGAACCTGTTGTAACTGCAAACTCTGTATCAGATGCTGATACTCCAAGCTCATAAGACTTTCCAAGGTTTCCATCACCAAAATACTGATTAACAGTAATTGAACCAGCAACAACGTCCTGAAGAACAGATGCTGTAGCTGACTTAGCAACCTTAATAATCTTTGGAGCTACAAGAGCATTACCTACAGCAGCTAAATCTGTTGTAGCACCAGCGGCAGCCATAACGTTCATGTTAATAAAAGCATTAGTTGCAGAGAACTCTCCACTTTTACTTCTGAAGTTACGAAGAACAATATTTCCATCCTTATCTGTGATATCATTAGAGTCAGCTGTGATAGCGATAGAAGCCTCTGAAAGCTGAGTAAGGATATACAAAGGGTCACCAGTTGTAATATTAGATGCCATAGCATAAAGAATATCTTTAACTACAATATCGCCTAATCTAAATGACATAATCTTTTCCTCCTTATTTTTTTTAAATAAAAAAAGCCGAGGAAAATCCTCGACAAACTTTTATGTCACTTTACGCATAAAATTAAATTCTTCTTTTGGAATCTTAGACATATCACAAAAGCCTGAATAACTTCCTTGCGTAAGTGCTTTAGTAGCTTCATATACTTGAAGCCTTTTTATTGAATCTACAAATTCAACATAACCCACTTCACGTAATTCATCTTTTTTATATTTAAATCCAGGATGATTTAATGCGAAAGAAATCATCTGAATCAAAGAAGTAGTACCTTTTAGTTCTGCATTCTTTTTAGCTATATCTGCTCGTTCTTTTGCTATTATTTCAGCAGCTAAAGATTTACTTTTAACTATTTCTTTTTCTAGCTTTACATCAAACATAAAGCACATATATTTTCTAATTTTCTCAAAAGTCTCATTGTCAATTTCAAAACCCATTTTTTGAGAATATAAAACTGGAATGATTTCATTTTGTTCATTTTGTTTTGCAACTAAATCAAAAGAACTAAAATCAATATCTCCAAAAACAATTTTAGAACTTTCAAAAGATAAAGTTTTTATCAATAATGAAAACAATTCAAAATCAGAAATATCTGACCAATATATTCCTAAATCATAAAGCTGAACTTTTAAAGAAGTTGGATTAGAAGTAAATGGAGCTATAATGCTATAAAATTCTTTTTCACCTAAATTTATAATATCTTGAATTCTTGGTTGATGAATTACTATCTGTTCATTAATTTTATAATCTTCCCCAAAATATAAGCTTAATAAATCAAATTCAAGCTCTTCACCAGCTTGCTCATTATAATATTTAACATTTTGAGCATACAAATCAGATACGAAATTATCTGATTCAAATCCTTTTATATCCCTCATAAATTACTCCTTATCTTTGTTTACCAAAGTAGGTACATTATTTTTAGTAACAACCAAATTATTTGGCATTGCCGCCTGATAGCGTAATACTTTAGTGATATAATTTGTATCTGTTACTGATTCTGATGAACCTATAGGAGTTGCATGAGACATAGTAATAGCTGACCATGCCATCATTTCACGAATAATACCACCAATAAGGTCATGCCTTGCTATACCAGTATCTCTATCAAAGGAATCTTTTTCATGCACAAATATCGTAAAAGTTATAATAAGATATTTCATTGCGCTGTCATATCGCATATTTTCATCCGTTTGCACTTGATAACAAATATAATTCATTACTTCATCTTGTGTTTCTGGAATGAAAAGAAACGGACGAATATGAGATGAATCACCAAAGTAGACATCCCATTCGCCTGTTTCATTTAATGAACCATCTTTATTAAAAAGCTGGTCTCCATATACTGGACTATTTAAAGCCCATAATAATTCAGGGAATTTCAACATGCGTTCTTTTAAAAGATTTTTAATTCTTATACAATCATCATCAGGATTTGAAAGATATGCTTGTAATTTTGCAATCATACCTTGTTTGGTTGAAAAATTAAAAGGACTAATCATTTCTTTAATATCATCCATATGCCTAACCCCCTTAATTTCTCAATTCAAGTTCAATTTCACCAACAATGTCATCAACAACACATTGAATTTTAAGAACCTTTGATAAGAACGATAAGTCCTTACCAAATTTTATTTTCATTTTGTTAAATTCAGTTTGTGGCAACCAAGTAATCAATTCGTTTTCTGTCATATCTACATCATCAACTGAACACTTCCAATTTTCTAATGTTATTAATTCAGAATATTCGTCTGTTACATCATTGCCATAATCATCTGTAAATTTAACAGTAAGCAATTTATAAGAACCGCCAACTTTAATATAGTTGTTTAAAGCAGTGATAACTGATGTTATATTATTTTTAACATCTTCATCAATTGGAGCAATATTATTTACATAATAGTCTGCATACATATCACCTGTTTCCCAATCAATATAATCAGTATGCTCATCAAATACCGTTTGTTTATATGTTAATTTCAAAACTCCAAACGGATTAATATCTTGAATTTTACTAACTATCCACACTGAAGGATTGGGAGAAAGTGAAGATATAATCAATCTTTGATTTTCTTCACTATCCTCAGTAATATAGTGGATTTTTTCTGTAATTAAATTCATTGGCAACCATATCTGATTTACATTGTCTAAAGAAACAAGTCTATCACCCGACCAAATTCCAGAAGTATCAACGGTGTTACTTTATTAGTTCGTTAACCTAATAAAGATTGAATTAATTTACTTCCTCCTAACAAAATATAGTTAGTTATATATTCTTGTTATGAGAAATAATTAACTCAATTTTCTCATGCTTTCACATGATGTTCAGAGTACATCAATACCATATCTATTCAAAATAGACTTAGGTAGCTCCCATTCAAGCCACTTGGCTATTTACTCGTTGAGCACACCCCTATTTAGGGCTTCGCTGCTGATTATCCAATCCAATAACTTTTTAAAGCATTCACGCTCAAGCATATTTCATCCTCACGTTGTAGCATATTGGCTTTAGGAACTCCCAGCAATTAGAGAGCTTTCGACATAGAGTTTCCTCTATGAAGCGCATACATTTTACGATTTCTGGTCACGTAAGCAGCCCCACATCTGCCTTTTAACTCTTTTGTTCTCGTTTAATTCAATCCAGCATAATTTATAATCACACGGAAGAATAGAGAACTTAATAAATTGATTTCCAATCTCTTTTGCTACTACAAGCCATTTGCGATACAATCCTGTATCATCTGGAATATCTACATACATTCCAATAGCAAATTCTGATTTATATCTATTAGAATACTCTGTTTCGTAATAAAACAATTCGTCATCCTCAGAAAATTGTCTCGGTTGACTAGGACGAAACATTAAATGATATTCTACCTGGTCAGAAGAAATAGAAGAATACTTTGTAATAATAAACTTTGCATCTATTATAGTTTTTGTCGTATTATCATACGTCATTCCTTTATTTAAAGTAGGTTGGTCATCATGATAATAATCATAGATATAACAAACCTTACTTTGTGGGTCATGAAACCAAGTTTCTTCCATAGCAAAATCTGATTGTTCTTTTATTGTCTGCCCTACAGTACGAGCATTGTTCCATTTGGTTTGGTTTACTCGTCGAGCAGTATCAAGTGATGGCATATTTATACCTCCATCTCTTCAAACATATCCTTGATGAATCCATGAGCATCAAGAATTAAACGACGATATTCACAAAAATTATAATCATTACTTTGAACCATCTTATAAGCAGCCTCAAGAGTACTCATGAAATCTACCATTTCAGATGGACACCCTAGTAATTCATTTAAACCGCCAAACCTTTTTAAGAGATTAGAAAAATAGCTTAAAAATGCTACATCATCTGTAAAAATCTCTTGGCTAACATTTTTATCTTTATACAGAAGTAGCTTATGAACTTCTGAATGCATTATCTTAGATTTATCTTTGATTTGTTGTTTGGTAAAATTGCCATATTTATATGTCATAACCATTTATCCTAAATAATCATTAAATAGATATCCGTGGTCACGAATATATTTAGCAAGTTGCACATTGAGAGAGTGTAGTCTTTCAATATTTACCTTGTGCATATTATTCAAAACCTTTTCTTCTTTTCCACCAATTGCCATACCTATATAGGTTATAGAATCCACTTGTGGCTTATACCATTCAATCTTCATAGCTAAAGCAAGAAGCTCAATAACAAACTCAGTTTCTTTCTGAATCTCTTCATCACTTGTAGCTGTTGAAACAGTATTCCTTAAAGTCCAACTTAATTCTTCATGTTCATCATCTAGTGTTAATTCTGAAAACAATTTTCCTACACGCACATTTCCAATTGCTGAATGCAATCTCTCAATATAAATTTCTAACAAATCAGCGTCATCTAAAGATAATTCTTTTGGGTCATTGACCTTATTTCTAAATCTACTAAATATTTTTTCATAGGAGAGCATAACGCACCCCCTTTATTATTTAAACAAATCTGAAAGCAGATTTAAGTCTGTCTTAAAGATATTATCAAGTTCTTTAATCTTACGAACAGAATCAAGCTGACCAGCAGAAACTTGACTTGCTGCAATACTCTTTAATGACTCAAGAGCACCCTTTGGAAGAGTATTTATCTGAGCTACCATTTCATTTACTGGTAAATCAAGAATAGCTGCAAGTTCTTTAATGCTATAATTTTCCTGATAGAATTTTTTCAATTGAGGAAATTCTTCAACAAAATCATTGTTGTCGATAACGAAGAAAGGATTAAAAATATAGCTACTTCTAGTTCTTACAAGCTCAACTAAATCTCTATATTCTACATCCTCTGTTGCACCATAATCTGTCCACTCATAAGGCATCTTTGTTCTTGCACCTTCTAGATACAGACCACCTTGACAAACTGAACGACAACTAATCATATCTGAAGGCTCAAATTTCTTTTTTGCCTTAGTCTCTGTTTTCTCAACAGTCTTTTCAGATGTTTTTTCAACTGTCTTCTTGGTAGTAGTCTTTGGAGCAACTTCTTCAGCTTGAGGTTCTACAACCTTTGTATTAGTTTCTACTTCCTCTTTTTTTGTATATTTACCCATTACTTAATCCTTTCAATCCAATAAAAAGGAGAGGACTAGCCTCTCCTTATACTTTTATGATAATGTCCAATCACCAATGAGTCTTCCGACAACAACACCTGCGCCCATACGTCTTTGAACTTCGTATGTCATGATGTCATCCCAACGTCCATTGGCTTCGCCCTTTTCCTCAACAGAAGTAATTTCGGTATCACCTTCATCAACGAACTTAATAGGCTTTGCGTCATATCCAACAGGAACAATAAGAAGCTCTATATCACTAATCATAGCAGAAGCATCTGCAAGTGACTTATCAGAATATCTCTGAGGAATCTCAACAAGACGAACACCTTCATAAATACCGATAGTACCAGTATTCATCATAGCATCTCTCTGGTCTTTTGCTCCCCAATTAACATCAGCAATAGCTGTAATCTTCTTTAAAGCAACCTTTGTACCCATAATAACTACTTCAGCACCATCATTTGCACCCTGTACCTTTGAGATAACCTTATCAAATGCTGGCTTATTTGTAGAATTAAGAGTACCTGTTCCTTTAACATTTGTAGGAAGTTGAGACTTTAATGCAACAATCTGTGCAGAAGCAAGTTCCTGAATCTTCTTTACAAAAGATGTAGAAATTGCATCTACAAGAGTAGCCCAGTCTTCCTGTCCTGCTATAAATCTGTTGATATCAGCTCCAACCTTTGCTCCATATCTTGCAGTAGGAATTGAAATAGGCTGACCTGGTAAAATTCTCTGCAAAATATGGTCATGGTGTGACTCACCCTGCTTAGAGATAACAAGTACTGAAGGTGAATCTACCTGGAAATCTTGCTCGTCACCATAAGCAATATTCTTATACTCAACAAGGAACTCGAACCAAGGCTCATTTCCCCAACCAATAGAAATAACTTCATCAATTACATCGATAATGATATCAAAAAGCTCATTACCGTGGTCACGCAAAGCTCTACGCATTTCTTTCTTTGTAGGATTCTTTCCAATGCAAAGAATTTCACGAGAAAACTGCTGAATCTTCTCATTAGCTTCAGCTTTTGAAATTACTCTATTTGAATTCTCATCGAAGATTTCCTTACGAAGAGCGACATCCTTCATGAGATTATACATTTGCTCATATGTTGTATTATGATTTGCGAATACATTTAATACGTGAGCACTAAAATTTTTATTTGCCATCTCGCTTTTCTCCTTTCCTAGAATTAAGATGCTACAACGAACTTACCACCAGAATATGTGAGAGTTTTATTTGCTTCTGGAGTACCTGTAAAAGCAGAAGTAGAAATCTCAAAAATATCACCCTTTGCAAGTTCAAAACCTCTAACTACATCTCCAAGCTTATTGAAGAAGAGAGCTTCATTCTGTAATCTCTTTTCTGGATAAGGGCTAATTGGTGCGTTGTAAAGAATAACTAAATCTGTATCTGCTGTAACCTCTACAAACCAGTTACCTGGATTTGTTGAGTCCTCTTGTCTAATAACACCAGCAAAACTATTTGAGGATGCTACTGAACCCTCATTATAATTATCAAATGAATTCCATGTTCCACGGCTAACGATTGTTCCATTGTCATGGTTAGCAGTGAGAGTAATATCATATTGATGCTTTCCATTAGAGCTTGCTAACAACTTTGATGGAAAGAAAATGTTATGAGTTGCGTTTACATTAACGTCAATTGCCATTGCTTTTTCCTCCTTATTTTTTTGACAAAAAAAAGAGTCAGTTGAATCTGACTCAAAATAAAAAATATTTAATTATTTTTTCTCAGTAAAAATACCACCATATTTTGAAGTCACAGTATTAGCTGACTTTGATGGAATAGTGAACATTCTGCCACTTTTTTGTTTACTAAACTTTGAAAAATCTGCGTTTCCTAAAACATTATCTGCAACAATAAGTTTTAGAGATGTCTCAAGGTCTTCAACTGAATAATCACTTGCTTTTTCAACAAGTTCTTTATAAGCGTCAGTGTCCTTAATCATTGAAAATCTTTCATCATTAAGTAATTCATCTCGAACAGAATCAAGCTGCATTTTCTCAATATCTGCTTTATATTGAGAAAGAGCTGCATATTCTTTCTTCATATTTTCAAGAGCATCCATCTCTTCTTGAGTAAGGTACTGAACATAAACTTCAACTCTATCACCTACAAGAGAATATTCATCATTTTCACCCTTATAACTTTGCTTATATGCTCTACCGCTAAAATAACCACACATTACTACATACTCATCATATACGAGAGTAAAGTACCAGTCATTATCAGCTTCACCATATGTAGCATTTACAAGATTATCCAATGCATTAATCTTTTCTTGTAATGAGAGAGCAAAATCATTGTTAAGCTTCTTGCCAGAACCTTCTTCATCATCCTCAGTTTTCTGAGCATTTGAGATTCCTTGTGGGTCATCATCTGTTGTTGGAGTAGAATCATCGTCAAACTCATCAGTTGTAGATGTATCCTCTCCAGATTCACCCTCATTAGAATCATCTTTTTCAGGCTCTTTCTTGGTTTGACCGTCTTCATTATCTCCTTCAGAAGAAGGGTCATCATCATCTGTTCCAAAAACTTCAGCAAACTTTGCTTCAAGTTCTTCATCAGACATTCCTTCATAATCAAAGTCGATATCTTCAACTGTCTTACCATATTGAGCAAGTAATTCATCTAATTTACTCAATGTTTGATTTCCTCCTTCCTTAGAATTTTGATTATCTGAAAATCTAGATTCAAGACTAGCCAATCTAGATTTCATTTCATTAATTTCTTTAGTATAATCGTTAGAAGTATAGTGTGAGAAATCAGATATTACACATTTGCTGCCTAGCATTCCCTCACCATAATCCTCCCCTAATCCAGTGACACCATCAAAAACAAAATCTTGTATATCAAGCCAATTATTTTTGGCATCCCATGCCATTTCATTTATAGAAATCTCAATACTGACTTTTGTACCGCCTTTTCTTTCTAGAATTTCTTCAGCTTCATTTCCATAATACTTAAAGACATAAGCATCAACCCATAGGTATGTTTTATCTTGGTCTTTATCGTAAATTAATTGAGCATTATTACTTTCAGGAACAATACCAATAGGTTTTTCAATGTAATAGATTTTACTATTTCCTTCTTCATCTTCAGTTAACTCCATTGCATGAGTTCCAAAATCAATTTCGCCTTTTGAATTATTTGTTATTTCAGCCAAAAATGGTTTATTAGCAAAAGATGGAATCGCTTTTGTCATAGATTCTTCGGAAATATATGAACCATTACGATTTAATCCAATATGACAAGATTTAATTTTTATAGGAATAAGACCTTCATCCACATTTGATGCAAATTCTTCAACTTCACCAAAGGTACTTACAACTAGAGGATGTCCTGTTTCAGTCGCATTATACGAAAAAATCTTGTTAGTTCTACAAAACTCAACAAGATTTTCTAAAGTTATTATGCGATTTTTCATAGATAATCCTTTCCATTAAATACATAAAGACTTCATATATTTAATTTTTTTCTCATCAACATCAAATTTTTTCTTACCATTTGTTAAAAATGTATACACACCGTTAGAATTTTTTATTTCTATTAATCCTTCATTAATCAACTTTTGGCGAGTTTCTTCATCAGATGTACATACAAATACTTGTTTTTCATCCATTTAATCCACCACCTTATTTATCATTCTTTCCAGAATCACGAGTGTCAGAACCCTCATCAGTCAATTCATCAGCATCCTTTTCTTGTCCTCCACCTTGATTACCACTTTGAGTATAACTTGTACTCAATGGAATGAGAGTATCTTGCAATTTAAGAACATTAGTCTCTAAATAATTTAATGCAAGCGAATCTAATTCTGAGAATCCACTAAGAGCATTAATAGCTAACTTAGTTGGCAAACCATTTTGAGCGTTTTCGAGTAAATCTTTTCGCAACTCTTTTTTAGTATATGTAGATACCTCAAAAAACTTTACTTTACAAGGAACATCTACATATCTAGCTACAAAACTATTTACCCAGGCTTCTGTTTGTGGCAGAAGAGAAGATATAGCAAACTCAGTATCAGATTTTACAACAGCTTCAAATGCTGCACTTGTACTAAGATTAATACTATTTAATATTTGTGCTCCCCCAGAAGTATTCAATACAGTTTCAGTTGCCTTTTGAACTTTTGTTGTATCTGAAGAAACATCTTTATTAAATTCAATTGGGTCAACTGGAACAGGAGAGAGAACTGCGTCAACAAATGTTGGTAAAGAATCTTTAAATTTATTAAAGTAGTCAACTGCGGTTTGTGGGTCAACAAGAAAATCATCAGGAATACCTGAATCTTTTTGTAAAGGAAGTGTCATTACAAGTAATTTATAAATATCTTCTTCACTTGCAATTGCTTGAACATCTTCTTCCTCAAGAAGTCCTAAGAACGAAGATAATAATCCAGCAAAAGGTGGGATAACTGTTTCCCAATCCTCAGCTCTAAATTTCAAACATACAGAGTATTCTTGTGGAACTGTAACCCATTTAACACCACTTGATTGATATTCATCCCACATACTAGTAAATGGTTCTCCCCATAACTCAAGAAATTCTTGATTTCTATTGAAATAAGACATATCAAAAGAAAAAGAAAAAGTACCATCTAACCACACACCTTGAATTTTGCAATATTCAGGTGGAAGAGGTAAGAAAAACATAGAAGGATAGGTTTCACTATCTTCATCAAAATAACAAACTCCATAAAAAACATCTTCAATAAAACAAGTTACATAAACTTTTAAGAATTCAAGTTGTAATCCCATTTTATTAAGAAGTAAGAGAGTATTGTAATAACTCTCTATCATTTTATTATCATCTGTTGATTTGTCACTAGGATTATAAGCTGGTATAACACTTTTGGCATCTAAGCAAAACATATTAGCATTATACTTAATCAACCTATAATATACTTGACAACGAGTAGCTAAATATCTAGAAACATCCCTTAAACCCTTTTCATTATTTGCAGGATTCTCTAGATATGTTCTTAGATTATCTTTAGTTATTTTAGTTACACTTTTTTGTCTATTATTCTTAGTAACATCTTTAAGCTGTTTTAGAGCTTCTTGATTGTTTTCAAAATTAGCAACTCTTTTTGCATACTTTTCCCACCAATCACGTAATTCATTAACACTTAATGATTTACTTTCATTCGGTGTGCTAGTACTTGCCGAAGATGTCATCCCTATATTAGGATTAGTCTTATATTTTTGTGCCATTTGCACACCCCTTTCTATGTTGCTCTAATCCTTTTTGCTTGAACAAATGGCAACATATCTACTAATTTTTTATCTGTATTTTTTGGTTTATTCTGAACAGCAATATCTTGAGCGATTTTATAATTCATCATGATAGAAGAGTATCTATCTTTTCGCATTCCACTACGTTCAAATACTCGAACATTACCATTTTTAATTTCATGTTCGAGATTAATTAATTCATTAACTAACAACGAAGTTTGCACATATGGAAGTTTTAACATAGCTTGTTCTTTAGGAGTAAATTTCTTATAACCACGAATCTTTCTTAATTCATCTTCAACATCAACATCTGTTCTAAGAAGATTGATGTTTCCATTTTGAAATCCAGCTCTAAGACTAGTCGCAGCTTTTGAATTAAATTCACTAGTTGCTTTAATAGACCAAATTACTTTATTAGCATTACGTACCTTACATCTTTCAGCCATTGAAGAATCATTAATACAAGTCATTGGTTCATAAGTTATATTATACTCAGGGTCGTACTGAGGTTTGATGAGCATATCATAAACAGGAAGACCTATTCCATTTGTATCAAGAACTAAGTCAGTACATTTGTACTGATAAAAATCCCTCATAATAATTAAACCAAGTTCATCTGTAGTACAACCTTCATGAGACTCACCATATACAAAGTTCGAAATTAAATCTCCTTTATCAGTTGGAATAGCAGAGTTAATAAATAATGCAGAAGCATCATTTTTATTTTTCTTACTTGACATAAGCGCAACATCGACTGATAAAATACGTCTTTCACCAAACATTCTGTCAGGAATTGAAATATGATGATTTTTATAAATCTCTAATGGATATAATGCATTCTTTATTTTTCTTCTGGTGTTAATATCTTCATATTCAAAAAATTCATCACCATTTGAACCTAAAAATTCACACTCCATTTCCATTCGCCATGCAATAGAGTCAAAATCAGCTTCAGACATTTCATCTTGAACTTGTTCTCGTGAAAGAAGATTTTCTTTAATTGCCATTTGATATGGAAGACCAACAACAAAATATTTTTTAGTATCATCTAACATATTTGCAAAATATGAAAGAAACTTAGGGTACATCCAATGACTAGAATAATAAGCAGAACTAGCATAGATTTCTATATTACGTTCTACTAGATGTGCATATTCTGGTTTATTTAGATATCCTGGTTGTCTAGGTGCAGTTAAAAACTTTTTAATAACTGTATCTATAATTCCTTTATCTACCATTCTGAATTCATCTAGAAAAATAACATTAGCTCTATTATGTCGAGCAGAATCAGAAGCTGTTACTACTCTAATAAAGCTTCCATTTTTAAACATACATTCAGGCTTATTAATAGAAGTAGAAATATAATCTATTTCCATTCGTAAATTTGCCGACCCCCAATCATAGTTTTTCATAAAATCATCTTCAATTTTCTGCAAAACTTCAATTGATTGTGCTTTAAAACCTGATGCAATAATAATTTTAGTTCCTGGAAATAGAATACATCTTATAACACAGTATAAGGCACATATCCAAGTTTTTCCTAAACCTCTACTAGCAAGGAACATAAAATTGGTAGAAATCATCATCATAAAGATAATGATTTTTTGAAATAATTTTAATGTAATGTTTAAATATTCCTTTGCAAATTTTTGAGGGTTACTTCGATAATAACTCGCCCAGTAAGCAACACCTTCCATTAATCTTTCAGATTTTTCTTGATATACTTTTTTAAGTGATTTAGTAGTACTTTTAGATTTAGCCATCTTCTTTATCTCCAAAAATCTTATCGAAAATTATTTCGCTATCAGTATCTTCATCATATTCTGGCATTGAGACAGTATATTTCTTCATCACTTTTTCGTATATATTAGAAAATCTATTCTTTAACCCAGCCATTTTACTTGTGTGTCCACGAAAAAAGACATCTATAAGAAGTCCAATATTATCCGTATCTTCAAGAGCAGGGTCTATCTTAGGAAGTGGACGTTCTTCCTCATATTTTTGTATTAAAGTTCCAAAGGTTTGAGCTTCTGATAAAGCATCCATATTATTTTGTTTTGGTTTTAAATTTCCTGTATCTAACCAATCTTGAATTGTCTTATCTAAATCTTTAGTAGGTTTACCAGCTCGAATACATTTATCTCTTTGTAAACGAACTAATGCTATAGACTGAAATACAAGCTCTTGAGCTTTTGTATTACATTCATATCTAGCAACCCAATCTTTATATTCAGTTTCAAGAAACATTAATTCAGATTCACTATAGCTATCTCCAAAACGCTTACGTCCTTCTTTGACAGTGCTTTTAACTATTTTTGCATCTTCAATCAAATCATCATCAATTGATTGAGAATCGCCAAAATCTGAATCTTCCCAACATTTATAACTAGAAAATTGTGGAAGAGAAACAAGTCCTCTCAAATAAGCTCCAAAAGCTGACGGATTTTCATCAAATACACCAGCATCAGCATTATTATCAGTAACATTTCTTACACACTGTTCATACCAGCTATCAACATAAGCTCTATCCATAAAACGTAAAACTTTTTGAACTGATTCTTTACATTCTTTTGACTTTTCTCTATGACTTGAACGCTGTTCAGCCATAAGCTTTAAACAATCTTTACATATTGGAAAGTATCCAGTAGCCCACCGTGTATCACGATAAAATTCTGAATTATTCTTTGTTGATTTATACTCATTACATTTTGGACAAAGCAAAACATTTTGCTCAATCATACGGTTATAGTCTTCAGCAAGTTCGTTATATGCCTTACGAACTTTTCCAACAGTAAGATGAGTAATTTCGTCTGGAGTTTTAGCTTGTCGTAATCTTGCCATAAAATATCACCAATCCTTTTAATCCATACAATAAAAAAAGACGAAACATTAAAGTTTCGCCTTTTTTGAGAAAAGAGTAGTGTATATTATTTGCCGTACACTTCGGCATGTTACTAGAAAACTGAGGGTTTACCTAATTAAATAAGGTAAATAGAGTATGTAGGAATTGAACCTCTCTCCAACAAATTAAATGTTGTGTGCTACCATTAACACCACACACTCTTTATAAAGGGGGATTTATAGTCTCCCCCCTAAGACTTTTCGACTAGGTTTAGGGTCTCTAGTCCGACCTTTATTAAAACATTAGGAGATTAAAATAACGACCATATTATTTCAAAGCTTCCTTTAATTCCCTTGCAGGTTGAAATCGTATTACTCTAGTATCATGAGTAAAAGATGACACTCCAGAATTAACATTGCATATTCTTCGACTTTTCCAAAGTTTTGTTTTGAAAATACCAAATTGAGATATATCAACTTCCTCACCATCTATTAAAGCATTTCCAATTGTGGTAGTTAAAGATTCTAGTATAGCATCAATTACTTCTTGAGAATAACCAGTTTCATTTTCAACCTCAATCAATAATTCTTTTTTATTCATGTTTTATACTCCTAAGATATCAAAGAGGTTGTCAACAATTTCATCCACAATACCATACGTAACTTGCTCTTCTCCGATGATATACCATTCTTTTGCTTTTTTCTTTGAATAAAAAGACTTCTTTAGTCCTGTCTTTTCTAAGATAAAATTGCACATATCATTTATTTCACGCTCATATTTTTGTGACTGAGCTTGAACTTGTTCATGTGTTCCACCTAATTCTCCAGAACCTGTATGAATCATAGCCTTAGAATATGGAAGAGCATATCGTTTATGTCCAGCTAATAACAAAACTGAAGCTCCACTATATGCAGCGGCAACATTAATAGTAATAATAGGTGTTTTACTCATTTGCATTGTTGCAGCTAAAGACATTGTTTCTGATAAATAACCGCCTTGAGAATTTATGAAAAAATAAATTGGTTTTCTTTCTTCTATAGGAATATCTTTATCGTCAAAATTTATTCTTATAATATCTCTTTGAAAATCTAAAATACCTTCATCAATATCTTGATTAATATAAAATATTCTTTTTTCTGCCAAATTCCAAAAATTTACTAGTTCAGGAGAGGGTAGTTCTAAATTTTCAATTTTTTGTGGTATAGCATTTATTACATAATCCATAAAACACCTCCATTATCTCAACTTTTTCAAACACTCTATATTATGACTACTCTCACAGAGATAATATGTTTTATGATGTCCATATGTATGACTTATACCATTTGTTCCAATTTCAATTCCCATATTTCTTAGCTTTATTACTTCCTGTTTTGTGATTCTAATCACGTTCATCACATCCTTTTCATCCTAAATTTCCCTTCAGGGGATTTAGAAGGTATAACACTAGATATAGTATATATACCTTCCACATAAGAGAAAAATGCATACTCTCTGAAACCACTATAAACAATGCGTTTGTTAACGATAGGCTTAATCTAGTTTATGAAAAGATTTCAGTAAATTTTCGTTTCTTAACTGTTGAGTACATGTACCACAATATTTAGTTGAATAATCATTTTTACTTTTCTTTTTTATTATTACTCCGCATTTCTGACAATATACAAATTGTTTTTTATCTGTAATTGCTAAATATTGATATCCCAATTCTCTAATATCAGTAATTCTCAATGAATATTCTTGTTCTTTTTCGTCAATCAACGAATATCTACAATTTAAATTTGTATTCTTCTTAGAAAAACTGATATAACCTAATCTATTAAGTCTATTTAGATATAAAGCTTTTTCTTTTGCATTTCTTGTTGATACCCTTGATATTTTATATAAGTCATTTAATTTTATATTGCACCAGTTATCATTATCTGAAGATAACTTATTGTTATATTTTGCATAAACTAAAAGAGTAAAAGCCAATCTTTGTAGCTTAATACTGTCAAGCTTTTTTATTTCATCCAATTCATTCTGAGTAATATCAACATAATCAACTTTCTTCAGTTTATAATCACTAGCTTTCTTTGACATCTTCTCTAAAAACTTAGCTGCTTTAATTGGATTATAATTTCTATCAGATTTTGTAAGTATATTATCAAGCATTGCTACTGTTTCAGAAACATCACATTCCATTTCATTTCTAAGATACTTAGCCACTATAAACAACTCAGATTTATCATTAATTGTCTTTGTAGCTAATACATTCTCCGCAATTTCATATTCATTTATTATCATAGTCACCTCAAGAATATTTGTGACCAGTCCTCCGAAGAAGACCAGCCACTTGTAAAAGGAGAATAAATTATAAGTTACACTTATATATTCTCATTTTAAATTTTTTCTGACATTATTTGATGTTTCTTTATTGAAAATCTTATTCCACTAAATTCAAAATCTCCATTTATATCTTGAATAGGATAGTAGATAATATTATTATTTCGTTCTAATAGATTTTGAACAATGACATCTCCACACATTTCCCAAACAAAACGTTTACTAGTAGTAGCTTTCTCATAACAAATATCAATTAAAGCATTACATAGTTCTAGTTCATTAGGACAAGCAAGTGTAACTTGACGTTTAAACTTTGAGAAAAGATTATTTTTTAAAACAATAATGTCACCATCATCCATTTTTTCTGAATGAATCAATTTATCCATTTGTTTTCTATCATGAAGGTATTCTTCATAAATCTTCTTGACTCGTTTAAATGTTTCTTCGCTATAGTCAACATCTTTTGCTTTTAAAATAGAATAATCAAAAGGTTCAAGATTTTTAGAATTTAATTGCTCATTTTGAAATTCATTTTCAATTTTCCAGCAAATACGATTGATAGTACAAGGAGCAATGCCTAATGGTAATCTTTTGTAATAATTTTCAATAAATGCGTTTTCTTCATCACCATATACTGGACTTTTAAGTAAATCTTTAAGTTCAATACCAAAAAGCATCAAACACTTCGTTTCACATTCTCTTTGATATTTAATCCACTTTTGACGTTCAGTTGGATATACATACTGAAAAAAATAAGGTTTCTTATCACAAACAATTCGTCTATTAAATTCTTTCCAATCACGTATTTCTTCAGAATCATTATCATCTGGCTTAGTAGCAAAAAAATTACACCAATGAGATGGCATAGGCTTCGCAACAATTCCTTTTGTTTTCCTTTATACCGTTGGTTTCCCAATATTTAAAACGGAGTAGAGCACATCATCACCTTTATAAAAAGGGCAAGGCACTTGGGAATAAAGAATTTCACTTTATTCTTATGGACTTCATTTTCTTAAATCTAAGAAAGTATGTCCTGCTCGTTTGACCTTCAAAAATGTCACCATTTAAGCTTGGCACTGGATTATCATGTATCTAAAATATAAATCATACAATATGCGCCCATCTTCGATATGTTACTATTCCATAAACAGTGCCTCGTGGAATATTAACTTTCTGGGCTATTTCAGTTATTGAGTAATTTTCTTCTTCATACATTTTTCTTATAGAACGAATAAAATCTGGAGTATATTTTGCACTATTTGGACTAGTAGCTTGTATTTCAGAAAAATGTTTTCTTTGTTCATCATTCCATTTAGTACCTTTAGTTCTTGCACCAATAAGTGAACCCCATTCTTTACGTTGCTCGTCTGTCCATTGAGCATATCGTTTTTTCTGAGTCTCAGACATTTTTCTTCTTGTTTCATCTGAGGCTTTTCTACCAGTCATATTAATTTTATTTTTTTGTCCTATTTTTCTTTTGGTTTCTTCTGACAAATGTTTTCCTTTAAAATAACATTCATCTCCACCATCAGCTAAATTATAAGCTAAATTTAGGTCTTTATATTGTTTAATATATTTGCGTTCTAAATCATTAACTTCTTCTAAATTTTCATTTTCACATTTATGTAGAATAATAAATTTAAAATTATCTTCTCCCCATTTGTTAAAATCTTGTTGTAAATATTTGTTTCCATGATATCCATTTCTTAAACAAGCAAAATGGGAATCTCTCCTATCACCAAAATTCATTGTTGTCTTACCAACATAAATCATATTAGTATGAATATTAATGATTCCATATATACCATATTCCTTATATAAACTAATAAATATCACCTCTTTATTTGATATTTATTGTATGATTTTAGATATTTAGATTTCCCCAGTTAGCACATAAATTAATCATCATTTCCTATGATTACTAAATCGTTTTATGCACACCTTAGATTTCTAAGTTCACCTTGTTTTCGACATACATTACTGTATGAAGCGACTATTTTACTAATCGATTTCATTTTGTTGCGCCTGCTGAATACATTTAATCCTATAACTTAATGTTTTATATTCTTCACTATCTTTTGGAAATCTTTCTCTCACTTCAAACATAGCAGTTGCTTTATTAGTAACAGAACCTACCGCATTTCCAAAACTTAATATGTTAGATTTAAAAATATCATCTTCTGATGGAATTACTTTAGATGCTTTACGTTGCAAACATTGAATAGGTGGTAAATTTACTGTGCGATTAATAAGCGGTTTATTACACGAAATTATAAAGCAGTCCCCATCCTTATCGCTACCCGACATTGCATCAGCAGTACAATCCCAACTATTCAAAATAATAGGTGTAGTCATATATTTATAAAATACATCTATTTCTTTATTATGAACAATTTTGACCTTTCTAACATTATTCATATCCAACATAGGAGCACGATATAATACTACTTCATCTACCCCTTTATCAATCCAATGCTTAGAATAGACTTCACCAGCCTTTAATAAACCAGTAACTTCTAATCCAAACATTGATTGACAAAGAGAGTAGGGGTCACCAGATACTAAAGCATAACAGCCTTCTACCTTAAGGACACCAATCTTTGCATCCTGAATTCTTTTATGTATCATTCCTTGTAATTGACATTGAACATATGAATCATTTAATAGTTTAGGCTCAATCATCAAAGCACTTGAAAAATCTCCAAACAGATTATATTCAACATTATCATCTGTAAGATTAAAGCCTTTAACATAGCACAATGTTTTGCGCCAATCATTTTGAAGAACATCTTTAATCTCTCTAATAGTAGGCTCTGTCAATTCATCAATATCTTCATCAGTAAATGTATAAGATTGTAAAAATTGATAATTCATATTACGAACATTTTCTAGTTCTTTTTCAGAGGCTTTTGTAATAGCAAAAGAATAATGATTTTCCTTGCAGTTTTTTAAATATTCATCAATAGAAGAGTAGCTATCCCAAAGTTTCAACATTGATTCTGTTAAAATTAATTCTACGTCTTCAATATTGTGAATATTGCCCCATGAATCAGTAATTTCAGTTAAGCCATGTTCATAAGCAAATTTTCTAAAATCTATAGGATAAATTGTACCCTTACAAAAAGAATTTCTAATTACGCATCCTGGTAATAGATAATCCTCGCCAATATCTTTTCCCCAACGCTCAAGTAATTCTGGCATTCCCAAACCATAACCATCATTCTCACAAAGTTCTATCTCTTTATTATGAATAAAAGTCATCTTAGGTTCGCCATCTTCAGAATCATCAAGCTCAATTACATCTGATGTAAAATGGGTATAACAATCTGGAACACAGATAACTCCGTTAGGCATTGATACTGGAATAGAAGAGGAACACACTAAAGCCTGATAAGCTTCTAATTTTGCAGGAACAAACTCTTTTTCCATATTACGTCCATTAGCAATGCGTCTTTTAATTTCAGGCAGAAACTGTTCATTTATGAAAACAATAGTATTTAACTTTATCCCTCCACTTGTTCCTAAAAGTCTTCTATATCTAATTCCATTGATAACAAAACCATCTTTATAAAGTTTTTGATAATCTGATTTACTATCTATGACCACACAACAATAGTCTTTCTTGAATTGATAGTGGTCTAATTGTTGATATAAAGATTTTAGAACAGGACGGATATTACCATCCGTCCTAACTAATTTGGAATAATCTTTTATTTGTGCATGTATTGTATTAATTTTTGCTTCACAATCCTCGATTCCATTTAATTCATCAATCCATCTAAGCAACTGACTATCACCAAGAGCTACTACTTGATTTAATTTTTCACCCTCATGTATTGTCATAGTAAGCTGCCATGCAGAACGTCTGAGAAAAGAAGAGGATATTTTAAAAATGTATCTCTGATTTCTTCCTTTACCACTCATTTTTTCCCTCTATATTTATATGTTTTAATGAACACCTTACACAAGTATTTGAGTTTAAATATCTATCTTTCCAATATTTATTTGCTAAACCGCATAATCTTTTAGCTTTATCTTCTTCCTCATCATCAAAATATTGAAATGAATTTCCTATAATTTTGTAAGTATCGCCATAAACTTTTTGTTCAACAACTGTATTTAAAATAATCATTCAAAATCACCATCCTTATTTTCTTTAGTATTTAGTGCTTTATCTAAAACATTAACAAATCCAAATCTATTCATAGATGCAATCTGTTTTTCTTGAAGAGACTCATTATCAATTTTTAATTTTTCAATTTCTTCTTGCAATTTTTCTTTTTCACTTCTTTCTTCTAAAAATTTACTTTTAAATCTTTTATATACCTTTTTACCTTTCTTGAATCCATCTATATATGATTCAGCAATTACAAGTTGTACGATTTCTTGAAGTTCTCTATTTTCTATTCCAATGATAATAGGTGGAAGAGAACCAGTTATTTTCGTATACTTTTCAAATATAGCTTTTTTAGACATTTTTTTCTTGAGCCTCCTTTAACATAATTTCTAAACCACGTATTCGTTCAGATTGAACTTTACATCTATGATTTAATTCGTTAATACGTCTTTTGCTCTTTTTATTTCCAATTTCAACCCCTTTGGCAAAATAATAAAATATTAATTGTTCTATTTTATTTTGAACATCTAAAGAATCAGACATTCTAGGAATAGAAGAGCCATCTAATTCATAAAATAAATTTTGATATTCGTTATTTCTTTTAATGTCATTTTTTACTTTCATTTTCATTCTCCACTATAAAATTCTGGTAGTCTCATCCAGGCAATAATGTTTTCTTCGCTTGTCCAAGTTATTGCCCCCTCTAAAAACCATCTTTTATCATTTCTATAACCAATATGAATTTGTCTATCATATGTCGTAACCAAAACTTCTTCTAATTCATAAGGTAATCCATCCTTTATTGATATCCATTCATTATTCATATTTACACCTAAAACTCTTTCTTGATTTCAAAGTATTTGCAAGTATCATTTTTTTCATGTATCTCATACAAATTATCTGGAGATATACAAAGACCGTGAGAAGTAGGAAGTCCTTTTGAATCACATTCTAGTCCACAAAACCGTTTACAAACGATACAATGTTTTTCTAAAATATCTCCCTCTTGATATTTATAAAACAGTCTATCGTCAACAAACGTTTCTGAGCTATTTTTAATCTCATAATCATTGTTTTTCTTTATCATCTAGGAACACCTCCCAATAATAATCATTAAAACGTGCATTTAAATTGGGATGAAAACGTAACAATACCCTAATTTGATGAAGATAATAACAATATGCTATTTTACCTATACGTATATCTCTTAATGCATCATTTATGAAACAACAATATCTTTGATACTGAGTTGTCTTATCTGATAAAACATGTCCATGCTCATCTTTTAATGCTCTTATGTATGGATATTTCATTCTTTTTTTCTCTCCGTTTACAAACGGAATAGAATATTTTTTCATTTGTTTAAATATAGATTGCCATAATTTATCCGTCATATTGTCTGATGGTCTACCGTCTTTTGAAATCAAACCTAAAACTATCAAATCATCGACAGAAAACTGGCTTTCATCAATCTGTGGCATAGGACTTCCTCCTTTCCGTTAATTAACAATGTCTATTTTTTTATTCTCGAAATAAAAGATTATTAACGATTTTTTAAATTATTCGTCTATTAACGATATGGTTATTTCTGCAAAAATAAGTCCGTAAAAATAAAGCACCCTCAATTGGATGCTTTTGTTTTTGTAAATAATATATATGGTATTTGTTCTTCTGATTTCTCAATATGTTTTCAAATCTCAATTTTTATTATTATCTTTCTTCTCGTTGATTGTCACTCTCATCATAGTTGGTATTAAAAAACCCAACAAACACTTAGGGTCTTTTGTATAATAAATTCCTACACAAATAGCTATTGAAACTGCTACCCATATAATTCCGTAACAAATCAAAAAACTAATTTCTTTCATTTAATCATTTCTCCTTTTCTTTTAATTAAAATTACTTTTTTAGATATAAACCTTCTTTCTACAAAGAGGGCAAACACATTCCCATTGAATATCATCATGTATATACGCAAAGTGGTCTAATCTTTTACATTCATTTATGTTTGCATTAAAAATAGTTCCACAATTTTTGCATTCAAATCTTTTTTCTTCTTCTGGAATCTGTCCTAATTTAATAATTTCCATTCCCTTTTCCTCCCTTGAAAACTTATTTTCATCAACATATGGTATTAAACATTCACCATTTTTAAATATAAATCCATCTACTTCCATTTTCATCTTATTTAATCATTTCCATAATTTATTTAAAAACAATGTCATATTTTTAGTTACTAATTCATCAGATATCATTTCTATCAGTTCATAACACACAAATTTATATTTTTCATCATTTATCTCTTGTGGATATTTTAAATATAAAAAAACATAAGAATATGGAAACAATAAATCAAACATTGAATTAAACATAACGCTTACCACTTCCTCCTTCTTGCTATATGTTTTGGAATATAAATAGGATTAGGCTTTTTCTTTTCCGAACTCTTGCTAACCTCTGGGACTAATTCTATTTCACATGAAAAAGATTTATCTTGAGATAACCGTTTAATCATTTCATTTGTTTCATCATCCTCTGAAATATCCTTATCAGTTATCTCTCCAATTTCATCATATGAAAAAACCACTTCAGTTATTGCATCTGCAAAAAATAACTTGCTTTTATCTCCAATTAATCGCTGCATACTTATAATTACCCCCCTTCATATCCAATTTCATCAGTCTTACCTTTGTAATAATTTATTTCTTTCTTTATGCGTTTTTCCCAGCCCTCTGAATTCTCCGTATAAATGTTGGGAAATTTAACAACATTCCCCTTTTTCGTGCATATAGGAGCTACATAATAAACTATTAACGGCTTATTATCTGATGGGGTAGTAGAAGATAACACCCCTAATGCCTTTTCAACTGTCTTATCTGATATTCCAATTGCTTGAGCCGTTTTCTTATTTGATTGAGAAAAAACCTGGTACCAATGAACCCAAGTCTCTGATGTTTCTTGATTATAATTTAAAGTTTCAATATGTGTTGATAATGTATATAACAATACCTGCAATAAATTACCTTTTTTTATTGAGCTTTTAGAACTCATAATAAAATCTAAGTAATTAGAATTCATTACCACATAATTATCATTAGAAAGAAAATTGTCTTTGTTTATAGTAATTATGAATTCTTCATTTGCTTTTTTATAATCACCTTTAACAACTTTTATCATGTCATTTTCTTCCATAAATGAAAAAGAATTTAAAATATCTCTCCCTAAAGCTGGAAAATTCTTTTTATTATTTCCTTTATAGTCTGAACCTAAGTCATGCAATATCTTTAAAACCGAACTAGAAAATTCATATTTAATATTTCTCCATCTATCAAGATAACAATAAACTAAAAGAAAATTGGAATTTAATCCTATTTCAGATAGATTATTAACAACCATCCAACGAGGTATTCCATAGTACCAATTAACTTGTTCATTTTCGAGTTTACAAAACACCAAAACACCTCCCACAAACGGTTTCTTTAGTTTTTTATTCTCATTTTTTAGAAATTTTTACGTCATTTTAGGGGGGTAAAATTCCGAGGGTTGACCTCAGACACCTAAAAAATGCTCATAAACGTTGATTTTAAAGGATTTTTGAGCCATTTTTTGCAAAAAACGTGTCTGAATTTTTTCTGTATACAGTATTAGTATAGAAATAATGTGTATTATATAGGCTATAATATCGGATTTATAAATAAATCCTCTATCTTGACCTCAGTATTATTTCTTCTTATACTCTTTCTCATAACTAGCTGCTAAGTATTTTTTAAAAAAGGATTTATTTAAAATCCTCTTTTTCACACTTAATTGCTCGTTCCTCACAATTAAATGGGAAGAGTGCAGCTTTTTCTTTGCCACTAAAGAATGAATAAATGAGTGCATAAAGGTACTGCTTTATTCATACTTTTGACTAAACACCATTGTTTACTTTGTGTCTTTTTTTACTCTAATATTGTATTTTGCTAGATACAAAATGCGACCTCGTATTTTGCTCACAAACCACCCTGAAAATACTTTTTTATATTCTTGTTAGCCTAAAGTGGAAAATAGCAATTTAAGCCGTTTTTACCCCTTATATATAGTTATCCACATTTAGACTCAATGGAAAGTGAAAAATAATACACACTATCCACATTTTTTTGTGGACAACTTAACTGTTTTATTTCCTTTGTATATAATATTCATTCTATTTTCGCTTGTTTCAGAATAGTATTAAAACAGGCATCAATATATATTTGTCTTTAAAGTCCACTGATAGAAGAGTGACTGGATTTTACTTTTTATACATCGTAAACAGTTATCTGTACTTACTTCAAAATAAACTTTCTGACAATTTTACCCGACTAACATAAATGAATAACAACTAACAATTATTAGACAGTAACTAACAAAAGTAAGACATCACCTAATATATGTTTACATCAACTAATCGTATAAAATTGTGTTGCTTGAAATTTACTCACAAACAACTTTCTAGACCGCTATCTAATTTGGAATAGAAGAGTAGTATACAATTTAGTTGCTTTTAGAATATTTGCTTGCAATAAAATAGCGAACCAATCAATAGTCCGCTTAATAATTTCCTTCTGTTTAATTTTTTGCTGTTTACTTATTTACTATTTAGCTTCATGATTAATAATTTCACGAAATATAATTGAGTCTTCTTAAACTTGACGCTATATAATGACCCTTAATATTATTTTCTGCTAATTAATTGCCCCCAAATCTCTTGCGTATATTATATAGGTGCTGTTGAATAGTTAAATCAAGATGCCTATACGTTTCTTTTTCTCCAAAATTTTTATAATATTCGCATAAATCAATCGCCCAGATTTTTATATATCCTATGTTATCACTATTTATAGGTACTAATATCGATAAAAATGGTTCGAAGATGCCTGGATATCCCGTTATGAGCGTTGTTTCGTACCCATATTGGCACTTTATATATGTCATCATTTCCCATAATGGGTCTTTTTCGTCTAACTTTGCCATCTTTATCGCCACCTTTCTATCTATTTATTCTGTGTTTACATTTTTCCTCACTTATTTTCGCTAGTTTTAATCTGTATATTTATAATTTGTTTGCTGCTTATAGTGAATAAACATACGTATATAGTAAATAATTATGCTATAAGACTAATATTTTATGCATAATATACATGTCTTGCCATAAAACTCCCATATAATGCGTCTGCTAAATGTATATTTATGTCAATAATATGCAAAAAAACTTATAAACAGACATTTGCGCTGAGTTTCGACTAGCTTTTTTGTAGGTTCTCACGAAAATCAGGGCGATATATTGTTTCTAGTTCTATTAAACTCTTTTTTACTCGTTTTTTCGTGCATTTATCTCGTTTTTTCTCACTTTTTCTCACGATACGTTTTTAATCATTTTTTAAGCTGCGCTAACAGTGTGTTTGTAGCTTCAAATTCTCACCAGAAGCAGTGATTATCTTTTTAAAAAATCTCTTGTGACGGGATTGATTTTATACCAAATGTGTGTAGATGTACGTGCGTACACATATTCCAAAAAAGCTTGTAAATCCAGGGTTTTTGCCACCCCCGTACTCATAGATAAATGCAGAATCTATCTTTTTAAAAAATCATCGTTTCTTAAAATTTGGCATTTTTGACCAAAGTTGCCCCTTTGTGCTTATATGATGATGCGTTCAACGAAGAGCACAAGGCAGTAATTAATATTTATTTATTCGGAGGTAAAAAACTATGAAAACTATTAAATTATCGAATGGTGTCACAATCAATGTATCAGAGACTGAGTATAAGAGTTATATTGCTCAGACTAAGGCTCTCAAGGACTTAGAGAAGAACTCTAATAAACTTGATGCTAAGACACCAACTAAGAGTGTAAGTGCGACATATAGTGACTATGTGCTTAGAGCACTCAAGAAAGGTATGGAGTTGTTATACTTCTCAGACAATCTCAGTGTAGTGGCTAAAGGTGACGTAGTGATAGCTGAAAACCGTGGTTTTAACAAAAAGATGTATTATGCGATTAAAAAAGCCATTACAGAGCACGGTGGAAAGTGGTGTGGAGACCATGACAAAAAGGTGTTCACATACAAGTTTAACCGTAAAGATGGCGAAAAGTTCATAGCAGACCAAAAGGCTAGAGTTCAGAAGTAATACAGTTACCGCCCCCGAAAGGGGGTGGTTGTTTTTTTATTTTTAAATATATAAAAAACTGGTTTACGTGGTTAGAAGACGAGAAAAGCGGTGCAATTTGTTGATAGACGAGATAAGTTACGTCTTTACGACAGTAAGATTGCACGAGAAACAATACGAGTGAAGAGTTTTCACACTAGCATTATCCCCTTAGTCAAGGGGGTTTTGCTAGGGCGAAAGTCCTTTATCACAAAAACTGAATAAACCTTAGAACTTGCCGTAGAGTTCAGCCAGACGTTCCCAGAAGAGCTAGTGGAAAAAGCGAGGGGTTGACGTAGTAAGGGGCAGACTTGTGAGCGGAATAACCACAATCCGTGTTCGAGCAATACATCGCCTAGTAACTACACGATACATCTCGTGAATGTACCGCTTTCAAAAGTGGGTTCACACTTACAAGTGATGAAGTGATACATCAACAAGGAGTGTGCAGCAAGAGTGGCTTTACAACCGCTTGAGTTGTCATAATACGTGGGATATAGACTGAGAGGGCGAGCATACCTAGTGGGTGCTAGGTGGTTAGGAACAATAGTACACACCAATGTTGTTCAGTGTTGGTGGTAAAGTCCGAGGGTATATGAAGAAGTCAGGGTACTTTCTGAGAGTAGGACAAGAACAAGTTACCTAATCGTCAGATACGATGGATAGTTGCTATATATCCAACGTTATAAAAGCTACGTGAGTTTGATATCGTACATTAGTCTTGTGAGTAGTAATGGCGGTATTCAGTAACCACCGCCACGAATGATAGTTTGCTGTTGTGAGTGGTAGTTCCGTGAGAACGTGGTGGCTTGAGGATGCACCTCAGTAAGTAGGCTGATAGAAGAACAAGATGAAAACGTGAGAATAAGCGGTAGTGAAGTGTAAGGCGAAGAGCGGTTCACTTTTAAGCAGGAAACTATAGAAGTTATGTCTTCTTCTATAGTGGGGGCGATGGCACAACCTAATAAGACCCAACAAAAAGCGACTGAAAACTAAATATAGAATGATACACTATGACTCCTGGAACTTGTGCAAGCAAGTTAAGGCAACGGATTTAAGTCCGCTAGGGTTCGATTCCCTAGAGTCATATCTAGTCGTTGCGTTTTTCTAAAGGAATTGCGCTTTGGCTATTGAGTACGTGATGAAAAGCAATTACGTATGAAAGGAGATGATATTTTGGAAGAGATTGAAAAGGAAATTATGGATTTATTTTTAAGATTGTGAGGTGATAAGCAATGCGGATTGAAATAAGCATTGAAAATGAAGAAGAATTGCAGCATTTCTTAGATAATTATTATGGCAAATAAGCAAAACACATTAAAAAAGCTTACTACGAATAAATAAATATATAGTTTATATGAGCTATACAAGGGAAACAAGGGAAACGCAACTTGTATAGCTTATATAAGCGAACCTTAACAAGGGAAACTAAAAAGTAATTAGTAGGAATTTTATATGTAATCTTTTATAGAAAGGAACAAGGGAAATGTGGATTGTATTTAACAGTGAAGATTATTGGGAACAAGGCTATTCAGTAGAAAATGAAAGCGAAGCTCTGGAAATATGTAATTCTAATCCATCAATGGATTATATATATGTAGGAATTGATACATTAGCATACGTATTTTAGAAAGGAAATAAAAATGGAAGGATTTAGAGAAGTAGACAGACGGTGTTTTGTAGCCTTAAATCAAGGATTTGAAAGGGTATTTGGAAAACCCGTTGTGAAATATTATATACATAACGATTGCAACTATGTAGATTCATTCTATGCAGATAATGATGAAGAAGCTAAAAAAGAATTCCACGATAGAATAGAAAAAGGGGAACTTGAAAGGGAATACAAAATCATTCGTTAACAAACGTAACGATGCGTTAATAAACGGAGATATTTATCTGTTAACTAACGGAAAGGAATAACATGAAAAAAGAAGATTTTGTCAAAATAGGAAATAAATTAAACGAGATATCACGGAACACATATACAGAAAAAGAAATGCAAGAAAATATAAATATCTATTGGAATGAATATCAATGGAGTAAAGCAAACAACAAAGTAAGTAACATACTAGAAGATTTGATATTTTATATGGTTGAAGACATGGACAAAGCAGATTATGAAGATACAGAAAATAAAATAAATACAATTGATGAAATGGAAAAGATTTTCCAGAATTTTATAGAAAACATATAGTAACTATGGACTAGCCAAAAAGGTTAGTCCTTTTTAATTTAAAGAATAAGAAAGTAAAGGAGATTAAAAAACAATGAGTAACGCAAAGATTTATGAGATTATTACAGCAAAGATGGTTGAGAGAATTGAGGATGCAATCAAGAACAAAAAGGAATTCAAGTGGGTAAAGCCGTGGAAAGGATATCCATTAGGTAATTACTTAAACTATCTCAAGGATGGCGAGAACATGAGAGAGTATCGTGGTATTAACAGAATTTTACTTGATGGTGGTTTATATCTCACAATGAAACAGATTGATGAGCTTGCAAAAAAAGATAATGCTCAGTATAAGGTAAAAAAGGGAAGTCATGCAGAGACAGTGTACTTCTATAAGCAAAATATTGTTGATAAAAAGGATGAAGACGGAAACGTAGTACTTGATGAGAACGGAAATCCACAGAAGACAAGATATTTCTTGATGAGATTTTACAATGTATTCAATGTAGATGATGTTGAGGGACTTGAAGTTAATTTAGGACAGACAGAAAAGGTAAGCGAAACGGAGTTAACAAAAAAGGCAGATAAGCTTATAAAGGACTTCTGTAAGAGAACAAATCTTAAATTCAAGGTTAAAAAGGGAAGTGATAAAGCTTATTATGTACCAGCTTTACATGAGGTTACAGTTCCAGACAAGACTCAATTCAAGGATATAAATGAATATTATTCAACTGTATTCCATGAGTTAACACATTCCACATCAAAGGATTTAAATAGGGAATTAGGTGGCAAGTTTGGTTCAGAAAAGTACAGTTTTGAAGAGTTGATTGCAGAGTTGGGAAGTGCTTTTATAATGCAGACTTTAGGATTTGAAACAATCAAAACAGAAGAAAATTCAACTGCATATTTAAAAGGATGGTTAAAACAATTAAAATCAGATGTAAGCTTTATTGTAAAGGCAAGTAATCAAGCTCAAAAAGCATGTGATTTATTCTTCAACGTACAATTTGAGGTAAATGCAGAAGATAAAGCTGCATAAAGTAAATAATCCCTAGGGTGTAAAGCCCTAGGGAAATTAGAAAGGAGAGCAAAAATGAATATTAATTTATATGATAATGAATGGATTATTGATAATGGAGATGAATATATTATCAGAGGTGACAAGGAAGAAGGATATCAAGTTTTATCTCGTAAATATGATGACGAAGAAGATGAAGATATTGAAGAAATTCTTTATGAATCGAAAGATTTTGAAGAATGTTTAGTATGGGTTTATAACAGTTAGAAAGGAGAGCAAAAATGGCAAAGGGATTGTTAAGTGTAACATATTACGGAAAGTGCCCAATGTGCAAAAAAATGAAAAGTTAGAAATAACGGATAGAGAAATTAATAGGGCAATTGAGGAATATAAAAATAAGAAAATATATGTTCAAGATATTCCTTTGCCACCTAATCAAAGAGAATTTTTAAAAACTGGATATTGTTTTGAATGTCAAAAGTTATTATTTGGTTAATAAGGGGTGATGATTGTGACAAAGAAAAATTGTAATTATTGTAAGCATTGTTGGAGAGATGAAAGTGTTGGATATAGGGAATGTACTTGTGAAGATGATTTTACAGATGAAGAGATTGTGAAATACGATGAAAATATGGAAGATGGATGTCCACATTATAAAGAGGGTGAGGGGGTAACTAAAGTTGGTTATAGCTTTTAAAGAGGTGGTTAAATGTATCTTGTATTTGGTGATAATAAAAAAGTACGGATTGAGAGAATCCAGGATTTAAGCGAAATATATAAACGCTCAAATAAGTTGATGAAGCAAGGGAAAACAACTCATATATGTAATGACATAGCAACTGTAAATGAGGTAGTTCAAAATATAAAAGAGGGAATTGCAAATGGTTAAAGCGAGTTGTTATTTATCAAAATATGAACAGATTAAATACAATGCAAAAGAAATAGTAAAGCATAAGCAATGTGATGTATACATTGCAAAAGCAAAGAAACTTAATAAATACATGATTATATTTAGTGAGGATGAGTTGACTCCAAACTATGAAATTATAGAGAAAATTAATTATGAGGTAGATAAAATGGAAGAGAAGTTAAAGGAAATTCAAAACATCATTTTTGAGCACAATGAATTGATAAATAAAGCTAATGAAAAGTGGGATGAGCTTTATGGTAAACTTGAAGAGGTTGTTGAAAAAGACGGACAATACAACGAAATTGGCTCAATGATAGCGAATGCATCAATAAAAGGTATTAATGAAACAGACCCTTATGAATGTATGAAGATTGATTTTAATGAATTAGTAAAGGAAATTGAAAATGGAAAATGAAATTTATGAATATGTAAGTTGCATAGTTGATGAATGTGGAACAGTCGTTGCAAAAGCAAGTGAAGTAGATGTCAATAAGTTATTGGAGGAACATCCAGAATGGACAATGAGGTGCTTGTAATGAAAAATAAAGCTAAATTATTATTAGAAAAACACGGATGTAAATTAATAAAAATGGAATCTGAGTGTACAGTAGTATGGCAAAACTGTATTGGAATAACAAGAGTTGACGATATTGCGGTATTAAGACATATGACTGATAAAGCTTGGAAATATTGGGCTTATAATTAGTGAGGTATTTGTAATGGAAAGCAAATGGATATTATGTAAAAATTGTATAGCTGCAATTAAATCAAGGGGCGAAAAGATATTTGTTGGAGAATGTATAAGTCAAGATATAGATTATGATGAAGAAAAGGGAATTTGGTTTCAAATCTATGATGAAGATGAAGAAATATTAAAATGTAATTGGTGTGAGGAAGAAAATCCCGAATTATATGAATGTAAATAAGGAGATTAAAAAATGATTGTAGAGGTGAAAAGAATACCGAATTCATGGGAATATGAAGTTCCTGGTTTTGGTACGGCACACATAGAGGGAGCAACATTAGGTTCGAACAAAGATAAATTATTTCTTATAAGTGAAGATTATAAGAAAGTTGCGGAAATTAATGTACTTGAAAAGTATCAAGTTAGAGTGCCATTTGGAAGAGAAGTAAATGTTGCTGAAAAGATTGAAATTGTAAGAGAAAACTTATCTTTTGATGAAGTATTTTTTGAAGTGGCACGGAAAACACGATTTGCCATTGAAGATGGAGAAATATATGAAGGTTTTACATTTAATAGATATTGGAATGGTTGGGAAATGCCAATGTTTGAAAAGGAAGTTGCTGAAAAAATATTAAAGGAGTTAACAGATAGTTCAAATGAATGGCAAGCAAAATATGATAATGATACAGATACATTTACTTTTAAGTTTCAAGAAGATGATTGTGAAGATATTGAACAAGGACATGATATTCTAGGCGAAGATGGAAATATATATCATGTATACGGTATTGGAGCTGGTTCATGGATATGGAGTGAAGTTGAAGAAGATAATGAGGATGAGGAAGATGAGTAAAATAAACAAAGAACAGAAAAGGAAATTAAAAAAGCAATTACGGAAATTGCAAAAATTATTTTGCAAAATTAACACAATTCTATCTCAGAATTGTGGCGGTGGTTATATTGAGGTAAACAAGAAATTTGATAGAATGTACCCTTTTGATAAGTCATTTGATGAAATGACACTTGAAGTTGATGAATGGATTGAGGATATGTATCCTAGTTTGAAGATAATCAAGGGAACTGCAATATACACTGGTGGTGGCATATATATTATCATTGGGAAGTTAAATGATGGAAATATCATTATAAGTAATAATCAGGGATGGGATATTCTTAACCCTAATAAGACAAATAACGATGATGAGTTTATTGCTAGATGGGATGATGTATCATGGATTCTTGATAATATGTATGTTGAAATATATGAGAAATATGAAGTTAATAATGATTATCAAGATAGAGATGTTTTAAGAGCAATTAAAAAATTCTGTAAGGATTTAGATAAAGGGAAAGGAGATTTATATTTAGTAGATGAATTTAAAGGAACTGGGAATTATAGCTCTGGAGAATTAAAACGTATGATATACGATAATCTGAAAGAAAGTTAGTAAGAAAGGAAATAAATTATGAAGTATGGATTAATTGAATTAAAGTGGATTACAGAACGTGGAAACATAGCTTTAATTAAAAGAGGTGAGAAACATCAAGAATATGCAGTAGTACGGAATTTAGATGTAGAAGAGCCATTTGAAAGTGATTCACAATGGGATAATACAATTGAATATTATTCAGCAGATATTGAGGGATTACAAAAAGCGGTTGATTGTTTTAGAAGAAAATCTGAATATGAATATATCTCACGAGCACGACTTGAAGAAATAGCAACGAAATTTAAAGATACTTGTTTTGAAATAGGTGGAATTGAAGAGATTGGAGAGGGTACGGTTGGAGAGAGCTTAATATTAAGCTGCGATTTAGAAGATTATGAAATTGAATTCTTTGGAATTCCAAAAGAAGAGTATGAAACAACAGAAGAAGTTATAAACACATTTATGTAAGAAAGGAAAAGGAAATGGAAACACTTAGTATTATGTTAGACGGTGAAGAAATAACAGGTCTTCACTTTTTTATTACAGAATATGCAACTATGTTTGAAAATTTAGCAGTTTTGCTAGTAGATGATGATGGAGAGTTATGGTCTGATGTTACTGTAAACTTACCAGGTTATTCTGTAGAAGAAAATGAGGCTTTTGTAAATGTAAATGCTTATTCAGATGTAGTAGGTATGCTTGAAAAATATGAAATAGCGAAACCAACTGGTGTTAAAGTAAATAGTGGATTTGTAACTTATCCGTTATATAAATTTGATATGGATAAATTATTAAAGTACGGAACAAGGGAAGAGGTGGTTGAATGACTCATGAAGAGTTGTTTGAGTGCTTTTACAATGTAATTGATAAAGGAAGTGGCAAGGAAATAGCCACTTTTTTTAATGAACAATTAGACAAAGCGAAAGGAAGTGATGAGGATTTAGAGTTTTTAAGAAGAGCACTTGAATATCATAAACACTATCGTTCAGAAATGACTTATGAAGTAAAGGATATTTTTGAAACACTATCAAAAGAAGTACGAAAACATGAAAGGAAATAAAATGATTTATACAGTATATGCAGAAAAAGATGATATGACTTTCATCATGGAACAGACCGAAGATAATATGAAATGTGAAGCTAAAATTGAGGTGGTAGGCTTTTATTTTGGTGAACCAAACAAAGAGTCTACAAAGAAATTTGTAGGCAAAAGGCAAGCGACAATAACACTTGCTGAAATACATAAGAAAGTTTAACTGTACATTGTTCATCAAAATGGAAATATAGAGATTAAAAAAGGAGTTTTAAAATGAGAAAAGGAACTGAAGATTATATAGCAGACAAAGGAAAACATTTTGTACTCACAGAAAAAGGTGCTAAAGGTAAATCTTATGAAGAATTAGGAATTGGCGGTATCGTTGATGTATTTGAGCATTATGTGCCGCATAAATTTATTGAAGATGGTACATTCATTGAAGTTGATGACCCCGATTGGGTAACACTTCCTGGATTCAAAGTTGTACATGATTATAAGGGAAATCAAATACAATGTGGAAATTCATATGTATTTTACGACAAAGAAATGGCTGAAAGATATAGAAAAAATTATGAAGATTTATACAAGTCTTGGGGAAATGATGAAATTCCTTATATTGTTGAAGCAATATACGAAGGTAAAAAGCCAAAACCAAACAAAAAGTATCAAGGCAAAACATTATTTATCCAACATAATTGGTGGGGTGAGATTGGAAAGGTTGGTGATTTAGTGGAAGAAGCAATTGCAATGGATATTGCAAATTGTGTTCCACCACGGACATTTACAAGAAATATGATTCAGTGTGGAGAGCCAGCAGCTAGTGCAACGGAAGGAACTTTATATTCTACATTCATTAAGATAGATGATGATGTTTGGGAATATAAAGGAGATTGTTTAGCAGGACATACAGAACAAGATTGGACACCTATAACAAGGATAGGTTAGAAAGGAAGTAAATATGGCAAAGGAAATCAAAGTTCACAAATATTATGATGAAAATGATAGTTTTGTAGAATTGTGGAAAGTAGTTGGTGAAGAGAAATATTTTGGTAGATATACCTATAACAATGAGGGAACTTGGTACTATGTGGCAGACCCACTTGGTTATTGTGAATTAGATAGACCAGTTTCTAACGATGTTATGTTTATTCTTTGTGATGAAGAAGGAAATGAATATTACAGATATTCAAACGGGCAAGCAAATCCACTACCAAAGTTTGTTGATTTTGTACGGATGCAATGGGAAAAGTTAAAAGATAATATTCCACACAATACAGAAAATGATGAAGCTGATTTTTGGAGTATGTGTTGGAATGGAGAAACAACACGGAAATTAAATCAATGGTTAGTATCATTTATGGATAAAGAATTATATCCAAAAGAAATTGCAGAAATGAATGGATATGAAGAAAATTGGTATGGTTGTTGGAGTAATACAGAAATAGATTATACTTCTATTCCTGGTTCGGAATTTGAATTTCTAGGTAGCAAATATCAGTTTATTAAAGTGCATCATAAGCACGATGTTTGTGAAGTAGAATGGGACACATTTGAGTGTTGTGATAATCCAATTCAGATGAGTCCTTTTGGAACAAAAACACATCCATTTATTCAATCATATATGGAAATGGGAAATTGGTTTGATGATTCAAAATATGGAACAATGTTTGATAAAAAAACCGCAAGAAAGAAGGTGGTAGAGAAGCTCTTAGAAATATATCCAAAAGAAAAGGAATATCAGGGATTATTATATGTTAAGAGAAATGAGCCTGATAAATGGTGTATTGCAGAAGCTTATTGTTGGGCTAAATCATATAATGATTGTGCTGATATGCTTATTGATAGAGATTATCATGTTGAGAAAATACATGAATTACTTGAGAATTTTAAAGAAAAAGTAAAAGATAAAGTTTTTATTAATAACACAGATAATAAAGAAAAAATATGTAATTTATATCCTGATGTTTATGGATATGATGATTGTTTGTTTTATTACAAGAAAAAAGAGAAAACCACCAAAATTTTAAAGGACTAGTAATTAAACTAGTCCTTTTTTAATGAAAGGAGATAGCAATGAATAAACAAAGAAGAAAGCAAATTGAAGATGTTACAGGAAAGATAATGGATTTATTAACAGACCTTCAACAGTTAAAGGATGAGGAAGAGGAATACAAAGATAATATTCCAGAAAATCTTCAGGGGACTGAAAGATATGAGAGAGCTGAAGAGTGTGTTGATGGCTTGAGTGAAGCAATTGAAGACATTGAAAGAGCACTTGAAAATATTGACGAAGTAATTCAATAAGGAGACAATAATGAAAAGAGAATTTGAAATTAAAGGAATTCAATTTGTAATTGGTAACAGAAGACCACGGAAAAATGAATTTGAGCGTGATTTAAAGTACAGATTGTTTGTAAATGGAATTCCAACGGAACATGTATTTTCAACGGTTCATAGAGCAAAGGATTTTGCAAGAGCAAATTATTTCATATGGATGTAGAAAGGAAAGAAAAATATGGGATGGACAAGTTATTATGCAGATTATTACAAAAATGGAAAGATTGATAGAAAAGCTGAATGTGATGCTTATTTTATGGATAGCTTAAATAAAGGGCTTTATAAAGTGTTAAAGTCTTCAATGGTTGGAACAGTTTATTATGCTGCTATTCAAAATCAAGTTAAATATGTAGGTAAAGACGAATTGGGAAATGGTATCTATGCAAAGTTATCTGAAAACGAAAAAGAAACATGGGCAGCTATATTTTTAACACAAACACAAGGAAATATTTTTTATTATAAAGACATGGATGAAACTTGTTTGCCAGGTTATTATGATTGCCCTAAAGGAATATTGGATTTATTGTCACCAACAGATAATGAATACGCTCTTGAATGGAGAAAAAAGTGCAGAGAAAACAAAGAAACAAAGAAAAATAATATTATAAAGGATTTGCCATATGGAACAAAGGTTATATGGCATCGTTATGATGGGCAAGACACAACACTTATAAAAAGACCACCATCTTATCAGTTTAAAACCTGGTGGTGGCAAATTGATGGTGAGCAACGATATGTTTCAAAGAAAAGAGTTACAGAAGATAGAATTGAAGTTATAGCTTAAAGTAAAGGAGATTAAAAATGAGTTTAGTAGTTAGACCTGATTTCCCAAAGGGTTTTGCAGTATTTGATGTTGATAGTATTCATAGTAAAGCAACTATATTATTTGAAGGAACAAAAGAAGATTGTGATAAAAAATTAAAAGAATTAGAAGAGAAAAGAGGTAATTAACCATGAGAACATTTAAAGCTTTAGGTCAATGGAATTTTGGAGAAGTAAATGTAGAAGAAATTGATTCAGATAAACGATTTGTATTAACTCAAAGACAAAAACTTATTGAAGAAGATTTTTATACAATTACTCGAACGGTTGCAGACCCAATTGATAATGGAAATATGGAAAACATATATATAGTAAGTTGGCTTGAAAATGGGGGAGCAGCTGGAACAATTTCATGTATGAAAATTGTCGATGAAAGAACAATGATAGATATTATAAAAAAATATCCAACGGAATTATTACAAGGAAGGTTAGATTTTAAAGAAATATTTAAGAAAGGAGATTAAATGAGTACTGAGTTTCGGAAATTTAAAAGGCTTTTAAATGATAAAGGATATAGATGTGACAGAATAAAGGGAAGTCATTACATATTTGAAAATGACCAGGGCAATACGATATCCATTAATAAAAAGCCTAATAGGATGGTGATTCAAAGACTTTTAAAAGAAAATCATTTAATTTAATTATTGTTGATATTTGATAACGTTTATGTTATCTTAATTATAGATAACTTTTTAGTTATCATTACGAGGTAATATATGTATGAAATAATTTTTTACGAAGACAAGAATGGATATTCTCAGGTTTATGAATTTATTAAAACATTAACTAACAAAAAAGGTAAAGATGCTAGAATAAATAGTAATAAAGTTAATGATTATATTCAATCATTAGCTGAATATGGAACTTATATAGGTGAACCTATTTGCAAACATTTAGATGAAGAAATATGGGAATTAAGACCTTTAAATAATCGAATATTATTTGCTACATTAATAAATGGCAAATTTATATTACTTCATCAATTTGTAAAAAAGACACAAAAGACACCTAAAAGAGAAATTGAACAGGCTAAAAAAGAATTAGAAGATTATTTAAAAAGGAGTAAAGACAATGAATAAAACATGGAATGATGTTAGAAAAGAATTATTTACACCTGAAGAAATTGCGGAAAGTAATTTAAGAGTTCAATTAATGGGTGAGATTGTAAGAATTCGCAAAGAAAAAGGAATATCTCAAAGAGAACTTGAAAAATTAAGTGGAGTGAAACAACCAGTAATAGCTAGAATTGAAGCTGGAAATAGTACTCCTAATATTAATACTATTCTTAAAATTTTATTAGCATTAGGAAGTACTCTTAAAATAACTCCGATTGAACAGAGAAATTAATGATTAATATTAGAAAAGGCATTTCAGAATAAATGAGATGTCTTTTTTTTATTGCAAAGAAAGGAAAAAAATGAGTATATATAAAGGAATAATTGAATTTACAGATGGACGGAAATTTGAAGACATATGGGTAAATAAAGAAGATGCAATGTCTTATTACGAAAATGTGAGCAAAGATAATTGCGTAAGAGCCGAGTTGTTTGAAATGCAACCTAACGAAAATAATTTAACTTATGAAAATATTACTTGTTTATATGAATTTGATGTCAATGGCAAGTATTATTATGATGTTACTTAGAAATGAGGTGAGCAAATGGAAAAGAAACTAAGAATAATTGAAACTGGACTTGATGAACGGAATAAAAAGTATAATGAGATATTGAGAAGTGTTATTGGTCAGTTATCAGATGGCATGTGGGAAAATTGTAATAGATATAATGGATATTGGACTTACGATGAAGCAACTGGTAAAGATAATAAAATTATAGTATCTAGTGAACCTTATGAATGGAATAGAAATTGGACTCGTAAGTATATAAATCCTTATCATAAAATGACAGACAAAGAAATTAGAAAATTCTTTGCTAATAAGATTAAGTATCTTGTAAAAGCTGAACTCAAATCGAATTATGAATATGATATAGCAAAAGAGATTTTTAAGAAATATTCATTAGAAGAATATTGTGGAATGCATATTACCCCATTAGACCATAAAGAAGAATATAACAAAGCGAAAGAAGAGACTGAAAAGTATTTAAAAGATAATCCTTTTACTATAAAAGGAAAATTTAATGATTCAAATACAGAAAGCTTATTATATTTAAGTTATGATGAGGATGTACAAGTTAAAGATGCATATGAAGTTTATCAGTCACTTATTAATTATATGGATAAGAAAGGAAATTGAATATGTACAAAAATTATGGAGATATGTCTTGCTACAAGAAAGGAGATGATTAAAATGCGGATTTATGGAATAACGGAGCAGCTACCACGTAAAGTTACAAACACAACAGATAAAGGGAAAAAGCAAATACTTAATAAAATGATTAACCATCTAAGTCCTAATTGTAAGGACATGGATGGTTATTCTTTATATGGAGACAAATATTGTTTTCTTGACGGAAGAAGAGTTTTTATATCTAATACAGATTTAGGATTTAAAGCAAGTGATAAACAATTTCAATTAGACAAGATGTTTGAAGAGAAAACTGAAACAACTATTACAATTCCTAGAGAATATGTTGAATATTTAAAAAAGGAATTATCAAAGGAATATAAAAAGCCAATGATTGTAGAAGATGATGGTTTCTTCATTGCTTTTAATCCTGAATTTCTTTTAGATGCTATTAAATTTAGTAACTCTGAAACTTTTTATTATTCAAAAGAATTTGGAGTTTCTAAAGAATTAAAGGAATATCCTACGCTGCATAGACCTTTATTTCAGAAAGATGAAAACGGAAACGTCTTAACCGTAACACTTCCAGTCATAATTGACCCTATGATTGATGATTTAGAAAGAAGTTTATTATATGTGGAAATATAATTAAATTGTTCGTCTATAAACAATTGTTTGTAGACTTTATTTTTGTTACAATGTAACGTATAAACGAACCGAAATATATGAGGTATGAAAATGAAAAGAATAATAACTTTAACAAAAAAGAATGCATTTTACAATGAGCTTGATGGATATTCAGATGAACATTTTAAGTATAGGTTAAAAGAAACTTATGGTGGATGGGGAATATATGAAGGAATTACTCCAGATGGATTATCAATCTATAACAGTTGGTTACTTGTTGCTGATGAAGAGGACGGAACAGAATCCAAAATTCAAATTCAAAGTTATAACAATGTTGTTTACGATGAGTTATTTGATGCCATTGAAAATTGGATAAAAACAGAAATGTTAGGCTTTAAGGTTTTAGATAATGAAGTAACTAAAGAAAATGGATATTTAATTGTTCATCCAAATGGAAATTCAAGAGTATAGAAGATTTAAAATTCAACATATTATTTAGTATAGGAGATTGATAATGAATATAAGATATGAATTATTAGAAAAACTTTATAAAGAAAATAAGGGATTTGCCTGGAATTTAGCTTGTGAGTGGCTATTAGAATATGGATTTTCAAATGTTAAAGAATGGGATGATGAATTTATTAACAATCAGGAAGTTCCAAAATTAATAGAACCTAGTTTTTATAGAGAAATTTTAAGGCTTGCAAGACAAATTGCAACTGATAGTGGTTGTGTTGATTTCATGAAATTCTGTATGATTGAACCATTTTTCCCAATTCGTGATTTAGGTAAGTTAAATAGAGAGCAACTTGAAGATATGGTTAAATCTTCTCTTTCCTCAATGTCAATTATGGATGTTGAATATAACTTAGATACAGTGTCAGGTATTGAAAAGATTTGTGAAAAATATAATTGTGAAGCAGAAGACTTAGAGTTATTAGGTTATAAAATTCCTGATGAATATTGGGAAGGAGATGAATAGTATGAAATTCAAAGAAAGATATTTGAGAAATACTATTAGTGGTATTGGACATAGAGAATTAGAAGAAGCACTTGAGTACTATCACAATACATTGAAGGAAAATGGATTTTATGAGAATCCAACACCAATAGATACTTTAGATGATTTGTGCGAGGTACTTAACCATATGGACGTATATGGATGTGGTAGTAGCTTTAAAATGGAAGATTGGGAATTTGTAATTTGATTGAGGTAATTATATGAGTGATTTTAAGTACTATGTATTTATACAAAAAGAAAAACATGAATGTTTATATTACTTTTCTTTGAATGAAGCACTTGAAAAATACAATTCAATAGAAATGAATGATTTAAGAGATTGTATTTTTCTTGGAATAGAAAGCAATTCAGAAAATCCATTAGATAAGGATTTTGTTTGTTTTGATGTTCTTCATAAATTTTTTAAAGATAATATTTTAATTAATGATTATATGAATCATCAAAGAGAAGATGTCTTTGCAGTTGTAAAAGAAATTATAAATAACTGTTCCATTAAATATCAATATTCATCAGATATATTAAATGGAGCGTTAATTCCTTATTCAAGTGATTTTGTTCATCAAATTAATGACGATGAAATGAAATATCAATGGAACCAGGTATTTATAGAGACCTATAATAAAGGAGATATGTGTTCGGTAGGCTGGCAGCCATACGCAAAAGAAACATATGAAAATTATGGATGGTCATATCCAAATATTGCTTCTTTTGTTCAGTATATTAATGTTAGTTGCACTGATAAATCTGGTGTTATTCATGACAGAGATATTGATATTAGAGAATATCTTGCATATCACGGAAAGAGGTTTACTGATTGTAAAAACATAAAATAGGGAAAGGAACTTTATATGAAAGTAAGAGATTTGATTAATACTTTACAATTTTACGATGAAAATGACATTGTTGTATTTCAAAATGAAAATTCAATGTATGCAGATTATGTTGCAGGTTGCAGAAAAGGAGAATTGAGGTCATTTTATGGTGAGGATAAACAAGTCGTTGTTATAACAAGTGATGGACAAGCAGGAGCAGTGTAAAAAGGGGGACAAATGGAATTAGTAGATGGAGATATTGTATCAAGAGAAGAAATGAAACAAGAAGCTATTCAGCGGATGAAAAACATACAAATAAGAGATGATGTTATCGATTCCTTTAAAAATGGAAAAATAACAATGTCTAGTAGGGGAAATATTTATGAAGTCCCTCAAGAAAAACTAGAATTTGTTAAAGAACATGAGAAAGAAATTGGAGTCATGATTTATCATGTTATTCATTCATTCGCAAACATTGGTGAAACATATGAGTTTTTATATGTATCTAATTATCGTGAAGATTGGGATTACGAACGGAGTTTGGTAAAGAAAAATATCATTTATTGTTATTCTGAAAACGTAACGCATCCTGATTGGTCAGAGGCAGGTTCTATTTTAGTTGAAAATGTAAATGGTAGCTTATTAAGGATAGGGTGAATAATATGAAGATTTGTGACGATACTTGTGAAAATTGTCTTTACATCTGCGAGGGTGATTTTATATGTGAAGTCTTAAATGAGATAGTTATTGATGAATGGATTCCAGTTTATGGGAAATGCATTGTAGAGGAAAGGAAATTAAATGAAAGAAGTAGAAATAGAGAGGAAACAAAGGGTTAATCTAACAGACAAAGATATTGAACAAAAATGGATAGAACTTGAAGATGTTCCTTTTGATGAAGATGAAGATGGTTCTTTATTTTTAGCTTCAGATTGGTGGATATTTGAGAAAGGGACTTATAGAGAAGAGGGAATATGGAGATGGTTCGATGACCATCATTCAAAAGGTGTTGGTTGGTTATTGTATGAATTTGAAGAATAAAAACTGATGATGCATCTAAAAATGATGAAATGTTAGATAGAGAGAGGTAAAAATATGGAAAATAAGAAAGTCAAGATTACATAAGAACTTGATGGTAATGACTGTTTAATTATTGGACAGTTGATTTCACAAGCAGAAGATTATTCTAATAATACTTGGGTTACAAAAAATGATGTTATTAGTGGCTTATTAAATTTTTATCAATATGCAAAATTGATAGATTATCACGAAAAATACAAGAAAGATATTGCATCATATATAGGAAATAGAGTTACAAATAAGTGAGGTGATTGATATGAAAAAATTTATAAGAGAAATCGAACCCAATAGGATTTTGTATAAGGATGATAAAACTGGAATAGCTTGGATTGAGGATGGATATACAGGTTGTGGAATTTCTATTCATCCTAATATAGATGCTAGTGGTTCGGTAAAAGGGATGAAAAATTTAGGTTACTGGGGAAAAGAAGATAGAACTGTTAGAAGTCATGGTTTTATTTACAATATAGACCATGTTTCTTTTAGTTGGAGTATGGATAAAGACAATCCTTACCATGACTTAGAATTGCTTGTTTTAAATGAATGTGAATGTAAAGGTTGTTTGGAAAGAAAGTCAAATGAGATGAAGTTATGAACAAAGATGAAATTTATGATTATGTCATTGATTGCATTAAAAATATTGATTCGGAATTAAATGGAGAAGAGGGTGGTGAGTAAATGGGAAAAAAGAAATTTGAACCCTATGAAGATTATTTACAACAGAGAGCTGAAGGAATTATAGAAACAATTAAGAGCGAAGTTAGATTTGAAGAACGATTGATTGAGTTGGGCTTTACAATTATTGGATATAAGTTTCTACAAGATACTAGTGTTTATCTGATTGAGAAAGATGATATCGCTCTCGAAGCTAGACATACACGAATAAACAGAAAAAATGCCATTGATGCTCAAGTTAAATGGGTTCTTGATTGTTTTGAAATGAAAAAGAAATTAATAGAGAAAGGTAATTGATATGAGATTTTTATTTGATGAAAATGATTATCGTGAATTAATCGATAATGAAACTTATGAAGATAAATTTGTGATTTTAGATGCTCAACATTTCAGACCAGAATATCAGGAAGCAAAAAATCAGTTGTTTTTTGCAAAATCAGGATTTGGTTGTTATCCAGATAAGCTTGGTGGAAAGATATTTGGAAGATTATGGGATGAAGATTATCAAACAAGAAGAGAAATCGTTCTTGGTGTAGCAAAGGAAGAAGCTATCCAAGAATGGGAAAAGCTTTATGGAATATCTAGAAATGTGTTTTTGGAAAATAGATAGGTGATTATATGTTTACAATTAAATCAATTTCAGATGAAGGGACTTATTATTTAGTTAATGGATGGGAAAAGTCAAAAGCATTTTGGAAACATGGAAGTGAAATTAAAAGAAAAGAAATGTTTAAACGAGAACAAGATGCAAAAGCTAGTTTAACTAAATTACTTAAAGTTATGGATGATTATTTAACGGATACTTTTTATATTATTGAAATGAATGATGATGATTTAATAATAAGTGAAAAGTTGTATGAAGTGAGGTGATTATATGATTGATTATACAATTAGGTTCGAAGATGCAGTTGTATTAGATAGGGAAGTATTTAATATATTTGCTCATATTATAACTGATGAAAATAAGAATACTGCTTCTATAGAATTACTTGAATATAGTAAAGGAGAATTATCAAGTTTTTGTAAGATATCTATTACTACTAATATAAAGAAATATTATCCTAATTTAAATGAAAAGGCAGATATATTAGCAATGAATCATGATATCGATGATATTACTTATAAATTATTAGATTGCACAATGTTTTTTAATTTTCCTACAGATGGAACTGAATTTGATGTGATTGATTTAAATTTTAATTAATTGAGAAAGTCTAGTTTTTATTGAAGGAGGACAATATGAAATTTTTAGCAATATGGCAACCATTTTACAGAGAACATGAACCTTTTGCTACTACGGTTAACGCAGGAAACAAAGAGGAAGCAAATAGCATTTTAGATATGATGATTATGCCAAGAAATGCAAAAGACTTCCTTGGCATAATCAGTGAAGATGAATGGACAAAAGAGAACAAAATTAAGTTTTGGAAAATGTATGCTGATGAAGATACTATCTCCGAGCAAATGTTTCGATTAAGTACTAAATAATAAAACCTAATTTTTATTGGATATTTAACATTTTGACAGAACCATACTGAAACTTAAATACACAAAATTAGCGAGGTGATTATATGAGTTACGAATTGGGTTATAAAGAAGGTCGTGATGATGGACGAATAGAAGGATGTCATAAGCTACATTTATTTCTAAAAGATAAATTAAAAAACGCAAAAAGAGATACTGATTGTGAAAAAGTAGGTATAGATGAAGCTCTTCAAAATAGCTTCTTTAATGAAGGTATAGATTACACCTTAGAAACACTTGAAAAAGCCATTGAGGAATATTGTAATAAGCCATTACATGAAAGGGGTGAGTAAATGGAAGCTTTAAGAAGTATTCTGACAATTGCAGAAGACCAAATGGATGAATGGCGAGTTATTTGCGAAGCATTTGCTAAGAAAGTGGGTGCAAAGTTAGTTTTTGTAAATGAAACAGGTTGTGGACTTGAATATCCTGATGGAACTCATTGTCATACAACTATTGAGGAAATGCAATATTTTTTAGAGAAAGGAAATTAAATATGAATATTTATGAATATAACATCGAGAGTATTCATGGTGGAGTTGGTATTGTTATAGCTCAAAATCTATTAAGTGCAGCCGATTTACTTATTCCTCAATATCCTTCATATCTTAATCAATTAAAAGAAGCTTGTAATTCTAAATTTGAAGATACTTATTTTCAAAGTCAAGATAACAAAGTTGAAATAATACAGGTTTCAGATTCAATAGAACCTGGAGTATATGAGATTCAAGATTAGGAAAAAATAATGATTAAAAAATGATTAAAATACCAGCTTATAAATAAGTGTTTTATATGAATCAAATAGAAAAGGACTGTTATAACAATGATTAATAGGGAAGAATATAACGAAAATGAAAAACGTAACTTAAGATTTTATAAATTATTAGGTCAAAATCATGAAGTAATTGTAAATGCTATTTTGAGAGGAAAAGATATTAATTATGAAGTTCCATCTAAATATCAGTTAAATACAAAAAAGCCTTTGATTTTAGATTGGTTATTAGCATATGGAAGACCTAATGAAATATCAAAAGTACGGTCTGTTGGAAATGCTAAAGTATTATGTATGTATAATGCTTTAGTATCTTGGTGTGAACAAAACCCAAGTGATTTAGATAGATGGATTTATAAAGATGAATGGGAAACATATTTTAAAGAAAATCCTAAAGCTAAAGAAACTCCTAAAAGAATTGATAAAACAAAAGCAAAAGTTAACAAAACTGAACAGAATCCAGTTCAAGTCGTAAAACCGCATTTTAATTTTGTAACTAAAAAAGGAAACTTAAAACATACAAGTTTGGATGGTGATGTTTATATCAGCATTTACAATCACTATAAAGTGGCAACGAAAGTTAAACTTGTATTTCATATTAGAAGAAATTTACATGAAAGATTTGGAAGCGACTATGTAATATTTGCTCGGCATGAAAATAGATTATATTTTAAAGCTTCTAATTACATTGAAGGATTTAAAATCTATAGAAAAAGTAAAAATGCAACTCAATTTCATACAATAATACAAGTAAAAGATTTACCAACATATGAACCATTTGTACATAAGGAATTAGACCTTAAATATGACGAGATATATGAAATGTATTATGTGGAAATTTAAAAGGAGTGATTAGAATGGAGAAATTTAAAAGCCAAATAAAATATCATAGGCGAGGAAATTTCTTGGATAGTGAAGATGGAAAATGGACTATTTGTACTAACAAGGTGGTAGAGTTATGTCTAAAAAAGTGAGGTAAAGACTATGAGTAGTCTAGATGAAGCAAGAGCTTATTTTCATCTCACAGATGATGATATGAAGCGGCTTGATAAGAAGGTAATTCAAAATTGGATTGAACAAAACGAAAAGAAATTAACTAGACCTTATCATAAAGATTTACTTAAGACCTGGAGAGAAGAGAATAAGCATTTAAAAGTATTATTAGAGAAAGGATTATGAGTATGAAGTATAATATTAACCTTATTATAGTAGACCCTAAAGATAAGGACACAAAAGAACTTAATTATGAAGTTGGCTTCTATCATGAGCCAAACGATTATGGAAATGGTTATAGGGTTTGGCTTAACAATAAAGATACTGGCTATGAAGAGGGATTTGACCTACGCTATAGTACAGAATTTGATGAAAACCATCCAGAGCTATGGATTACTGATTATGTTTATCATAATTGGACAGGTGAAAATGGCAGCTACGACATACAAAAAATAACTATTGAAAGAATTTAAAAACGAGGTGATTAAAATGAGCATTAGCGAAAGAATTTTTAAAATTATGGAAGAAAAGAACATATCACAGTTAGAGCTTGCAAAGGAGATAGGGACTTCGCAGAGCACTGTTTGTGATTGGAAAAGAAAAGGAACAGACCCACAAGCAAAGAAAATAATGGCAATTTGTAAAGCTCTGGATTGCACACCATATGATATTTTAGAAGATTAGGGGGAATAATAATGATTAATCCATGTATTCCAGAACAAGAAGATAAACAAGAAATATGTAATTTTATTTTGTTGGCTCTTTTGCATACTTATAATGCTGGAAGTATCCATAATAATCCATTAATTGAACTCAAATATATTAAGGAAAAGGATGTTGTACGTCCTATATTTCTTAATGGAGCAGGGCAAAAGGGCGAGTTTGATATCAATATTCATATGGATAGTGGTACATCAATAATTGTAGATATTGCAAATCAATTTATAAAGAAGATGTGGTAAAAGTGAAAGAGAAAGGAAAATAAAAATGAACAAAATAACAATCGAATTATCTCAAGAGGATTTGGGAACATTAGTTATATGTGCTGTTAGGTATTGTGCAGGAAGGAAAACTTATATTGTAAGTTTACTTTTAGGAATAGTTAAACCTTTTATTTCCAAATTAAGTGATAAAGATTTAGGAGTTCTTTGTGAGGATTACAAAAAGCAAGAACAATTTGAAAATTTCGGAGATTCAAATATTGATAAACCATATTGGGTTGAATGGGGAAATTTATTACAAAAAGAACAGAACAAACGAAAGGAGTTATAGTATGAGTAATTATCCAGATATGTGTTATGTATTTGTTGAAGTTGGAGCAGAAATTGGAATTGTAAAATGGGGCGAAAAAGGTTACTATAGAACAGAATACGCATCAGGAAAACTTGAAAATGAGGAACTTGTTAATCAGTTAAATTCTAAGCTTGGAGTAGAAGAGAATCAAGCTAGGGCAATGAAAATATTATCTATGAATGATAGTATTGATGGCAATGAAATTGAATGGAAAGCTAGATTTGATGATATTATTAAGCGTATAAATAATAAAAATAAATAGAAATAAAAATATTGAAATGGATAAAGAGTGAAACTATGCCAAAAGCAATTCATTATAGTCCTAATATGGTTTGTCCATATTGCGGAAATGAAGAATTTTACATCAAGCAATCATATAAAGGAACTTGTTATTATAATATGCGTTTTGATATGAACAATGAACACGTAGATAACTCAACTATGTTTGACGATGTTTATTATAAGAATCAAGGTCGATACGCTTATTGTAATAATTGTTTTAAGAGATTATTTAAAATTGAAGAATTACCAGTTGAGCATTGGTAGATAAGGAGTAAGGAGCAGTAAGGACTAGAATATTACTAGTCCTTTTTATTTTGAAAGGAAGTGATTAAAATGCAATGGTGGTATGAACCTTATGACAATGACCACAAATGGGAAAGTTTTGAAGACGTTGTATTTGCTATTGCATCCACTTGTATAAATGAAATCGAATTTCATGAAACTAGTAATTATTATATATATAATGATAATGGATTGTTTACAATTATTAAATCAAGTGAATTAGATGCTTATAGTAAAAATTCTCATAAGTGGAATGAAAACGAATTAGAATTTATAAAGAAATTAAATTTACAGGAATGTAATGGGAATTTTGAAGAAAAATGGGATTTTATTAATAATATTATTTATGGAGTATATGAAAGAAATGCGGAAGAATTAAAAAAGATAAAGACCTATGAAAAAAGAATATATGAATATGGAGGTCAAAGAAAAATGAATAGACAACATTCTTTATTGAAAGAATATCAAATGAAATATAATGCTATAAATGAAATTATTCTTAATGTAAATCATATTCATGAGTACAATCCAAATGAGTATAATTTTGAAATTATAAATGAAACTGCTAGATTAATAAATGATATTTATGATTTAAAAAATGCAACAGAAGAATATGGAATGATAGTAGCTTTTGATATGAATTTAAATATATTGGGAATCTTACCATTATCTCACGGAAATGATTTATCATGCACAATTGACCCTAAAATAGTATTTAGATTTTTACTTCTAGTTGGAGCAACGCAATTTATATTAATTCATAATCATGCAAGCAATGTTGCAGAAATGAGTGACGCTGATATAGATATAACGAAAAGAATTATGAAAGCTGCTGATTTTATGAATATAAATTTAATTGAACATATTATTATTTGTAAAAAAAGAAATGTTTTTTGTCTAGCTGAAATGAATGAAGTTATTATTGATGACGAAGATAATGTAATTTTTTCGTAAGGAGGCGATAATATGGCAGGATTGTTTGCTCTTTTTTATGGAATGTTTAGTTTTACTAGCAATATAATTAGTACTGCAAAAAGTGATAGCTATTGTATTGAAAATAAACAAAGAGCGATAGAAAATGGAAATAAAACGTATTTAGATTTACAAGGTTGGGAGCATTTTGTTGATAATGATGAATTATGTATTACTACCTGGGATGAAAGAAATGGACATAGGATAATTAAGAGCATTAATAAAAAAGGTTTACCTACAGGCTTAATATTTTATGATTATGATAAAGAAAAGGAAGAACAAAAACAACGGAAATTTGAAGAAAAAATACAAGAAGCTATTAATTTAGGACATTCATATGTCAATTGTGAATTTAAAACAGATTCAACCACATTATTTACTGGATATGAAATAGAAACAAAAAGAAGATATTATGTTAAACATAATATAAATGGTTGTTATTTTTTATATTATGTTGTAGATAAGCCATTATTAAAACAAGACGTAGGTGGAAATTATCACTATTATTATCCATGCATTAATAAAGAAATTAAAGTTATAACTAAAGAAGAATATGAGGAACGTGTTTGGTGGCTTTATAATAAAAAGGAGTAAAAATATGCAAGGAAGATTAGAAAATCAAATTAAAACTGAAAAGAAAATTCAAAACCTTCTTAAAGATATGTCTGTAGAAGTTGAAGAATATTATATTAATTTTTCTGCGAATAAAGAATTTAGAAGTTGTTTAATATATATTCAAAAGATTAAAAAATTCTTATTATGGTATAGTTCAGAAAACAATGTTGATATAAAAAAAATAGATTATCGAGTTATTACAGATACAGATATTTCAAAATATTTAAAAGAAGTTGAATTCAAACAAACAAAAAATGGTATGGAATATACTTCTTTTTCTTATCGAAAGCAAATATGGAGCACATTAAATAGTTTCTTTTCTTTTTTAGACAAGAAAAGATATATTGAAAGTAATCCAGTTCGTTTGATTGAAAGACCAACAAAAAAGGATAAAGTAAATCATGTATTTCTTAATAAAAAAGATTTAGATTCTATAATTGAAACAGTTACATTTGGAGCAGGAACTAATCATGCAATTAAATGTCAAGAAAAATGGAGAGAACGTGATTTAGCAATTCTATATACTTTTATTTTTACTGGTATGCGTGATTCAGCATTATGTGAAATAGATTTAGATAGAATTGATTTAGAAAACAATATACTCGAAGTAACAGATAAGGAACATAAAGTAAATACTTATACTATTCCTCAGAAATTAAAATCAGTTATCATTGCTTGGATGAAGAAAAGAGAAGAATTACTTGGAGATGTTCAAAGTGATGCATTATTTATTTCAAGTCAAAGAAAAAGAATAGAGCAAAATACAGTTCGTACTATTATCCAAAAATATTCACAAGAAGCACTTGGATATAAAGTTAGTCCGCATCGTTTAAGAGCTGCTTATGGAAACATTATTTTTAAATCTACAAACGATATTAACTTTACAAGTAGAGCTATGAAACATTCAAACATAGAAACGACAAGAATATATTTGGAATCAGACGAAGCAGAGATTAATAATCAAGTAGCTGATATTATGGAAAATGCGTTCTAACAAGAAAGTAATTATTTATTGAATTCTTCTATTTAATTTGACGCAAGGTTGAGATATTATTAGAGTATTATTAAAACTAACGGAGGAATGGAAAATGGAAGAACCAATTTATTTAACACCAGGGGAAGATGGCTTCAAAGAGATTGAAGATTTTTTAAACAAAAGATACAGAAAGGATTATACATTATCTATTTATGACGGATTAAGTCAAGCAACAATAGAAATTTTACCATGTTCTTTAAGCGAAATGTTAGATGTAATTCATTATGTTTCATCTGTTGAACACGATTTCCCTCGATGGATAGGAATAAACCATCTTTCAGAATCTTATGTTGTGGGTATGAATTTTACAAGAGGAAAGTTAAGGACAGAATCTGTAGCAGAATGGAAAGAAGAAAAGTTAAATTTCAAAAAAATCCCTAAAATTTTTTAATTGAAATTTAGTAAACAAACACTATAAGAAATGATTGTATTTTATATCTAAATAATTGTGAAAAATGAACCTTTCTCAAAACTTTATTGTTTGTTGAATAATATAAACATAAATGTTATTATAATCATACAAAGGGTGCTATCGATAGACGGTTAACCCTGGTTTATACGTTACAGATAATTGAAATTAACCGCCACGTTTTGTCAGGACAGGGCGGTTATTTTCTTTTGCCAAAATAGGTTGCCAGTGCAATAAGCACTAGGGTATAAGCAAATAAATCGCTATAACTAACCATTGGCATCACCTCCCTCAAATACACGAAAGATATTAACTTTCGGTGAGGGCTAAACCGCCTACCGTGAATGATAGCACCAAAAAAAATTGTACCAAAACAATATATAGAAAGCAATTACAAAAAGAACACAATATAATGTTCTTTTTTTTTATAATTTTTTTTGGATTTATATGTTGAAAACGTATCATAGAATTATGTATTATAAGACAAGGTGTTAATTCGTTAATTAACGAAAATTAAGGGAATTAAAGGAGAGGAATGATGAAAAGTTTAGAGTATGTAAAGAAGAATATTAATACTATTGATGGTGACATTCTAGACCATAGATTCACCAAAAGATTTCTTTATTTTCTTCCTACAGATGAATGGGGACAAGTTGGGTATGAGTATGTTGGTAAAAAAACATTTATTCCTAAAGAATGGACAGAAGAGAATATATTAGCACAGCTCAAGGAAGATGTTGAATTTGGAATTGAAAAAGCAACTAATCATAGAGGTATAAGTGCATCTTTAATGTATGAAGTGTGTAAAAGCTGGTGTATAGTTTTAGAAAATGGTTTAGAAAATACTGAATATGGTTGGTATGGAGATAATATGTTTAAAACTCTAGATAAATATTATAATTTTGGTCTTGTAAAAGAAAACACTTTTGATGATGATTTCTATAAATCATGGTAGGGGATGAGATATGGCAGTTAATTATTTACCACTTAGGAAAATGGAAGAACTTGAACAATATATAAGTCTTCTCGATACAAATATAGAAAGTCTTTGTGAACATGGTTTTCCAAAAGTAAAAAATTATGATGAATATATTGATATAATATTAAAGTTATATCTTAATGAATTTAATTATGAAGAATTTAATAAAATAATGAAGTCAATTTTAACTGCAAACGAAGACTTTTTTAATGCTTTAGGACTTTTTTCAGAAAAATATGTAAATGCTCCAGGGCAAATGATGACAGAAATAATGGATATTATTTTTATGCCTTATTTGTTGAATATTTGGAGAAAAAGTAAACAAGTTTATAAGCCTGATGCAGACTTTTGTAATGCATTATTGAAAACGGAAAATTTGATTATAACAAAAGAAATGATTTCTCATCTTCCATGTAAACACTTTTATATCGATTTATCTAATTGTGACTTATTTCTTCCAATAGCAGGCATTTTTGTTAATGTGTTTATATCGGATGATTTAGATAAGGTATGTTTAGCTTTCTTTCTTTTATCAAATGATTTAACCACATGGTCAAGTTATGATGTTTTAAACTTCCAGGAAGAAAAGGAAATTAAGATATCTCAAAAATTTATGAAAGAACTGAGTAGGAATATAAATGGAGAATATGTTGAAGCCGATTATGATTATTTTTTATTTGAAAAATTGATAAGTGGAAAAGGAAATCAATATATTGATGGAAACCTAGATAGATATGAAGCTTCTTTTTTCGTATATCAATTATTAACATATATGGTATCTCATGAACCTCAAATTGAAGATAGTCCAATTACTAAATCAACATATAGACCACCTAAAAACGAAGCTTCTATAAAAAATAAATTTTCAGAAGTTCAAATTCGAGAAGTAGGAATTCGATTTGGTAAATCTTTTAGACAACAAAAGAAAAAATATAACTGCAATACTATTTTAACTAAACATCTTGAAACAAGAAGAAAATCACCTATTCCTCATTTTAGATGTGCTCACTGGCAAGGCTATTGGGTTGGTAGAGGTAGAACAGAACATATAGTTAAATGGATTGAACCAACTTTTGTTGGTGGAGAAGATTCAAATGATGTTGTAATTCATAAAATATAATAAGGGGGATTAAAAAATTATGAGAAAATGGAAAGAAACAATTTCACCTAAACAAGCAAATGATTTTATGGGATGTTATGAGCATGGAACGTGGCTCAAGGAAATGGATAGGTGTTGGATGAGTGATGACGGATATCAAGTAACATCACGGCTATTATTTACAGAGTGGGGAAAAGTAGAACACGCTGCTATAACTTATCATCCAGAAGATTTTGCTAATGATGAGAATATAGATATACGTATAGAAAGATTAACTACTAATGATGGCTCAAGAGATATTTCTTGGAATACTAAGCAAGAAATTAAAAATGAATTATGGGGAAAGGACAGGGTTGCAATTGAAGTTTTTCCTCAAGAAAAGAATTTAATAGATGTGGTAGATTGTTATCATCTTTGGATAATGCCAAAAGGTTTTAAAATGCCATTTGGTATACATCCAACAAAAGATGTTCAATGTAAAGTAGTTAATAGAGGTGTTCCTAAAATAGAAAACATAAATTACTTAATTGAGAATTCAAAAAATGTATTAAATAAATAAAAAAATGGGGGATAATAATGGAGAAATTTAATGATTTATTGTTTGCTACAGTTGTGAAATATTGCGGTGATAATCCAGGTGCTATTTCTTTTTTTATGGAAAGTTTAAATTATGCAAATCCTTTTATTGCAATTCAAGCATTTGAAAGAATGTATAAAAACAATATTAGAGAAGAGAAGTTGTACATGCTATGGAATGATTGTTGTGATAGAAACACAGGCGAAGCTATATATGTAATGAATAAAAAACCTATTACAGAAATTATAGAACACATAAACTATGAGCATGGAAGAGGAATTCCATTTTAAGGAGAGTTATGATTGAATTAGCGGATAATGAAATATATGTTACATACCTAAAGAAAAATCATTTACCTTTTAGGAAGGAAATGATAAAAACGCACATTGGTGATATTCGTCCTATGTTAAATAAACCTCAAAATGCATGGTGGGGTTCTCCAGTTGATGCCGATTATGGTTGGAAAGAATGGTGTTTTTGTAATGATTATGAAACACAAGGATATGATTGGAAACATCCTATATTATGGAAACTTCAAATGGGTTCGAAAATATTAAAAATAGATATAGATGATGTAATTAATCCTCAAACATCCATTTTAAATAATTACCTTTGTGATAATAAAGAATTATTTGGAACTGATTTTGATTTCTTTCCTATAACATTGAATTTTCGCAAAATGCTTGAAGAAAGTATATTCGCAGTTCAGTTAATGGATGGCTCAATAGGGCATCGTTTTATTAATAAAATTGAAGAGGCATTTAATAGCTGGGATTGTGAATCAATAGTTGTTTTAGATGAGAGCAAAATAGAAATTGTATAAAGGAAGAGGAATACTATGAATTTTTCAATTGCAACAATTATTAAAGAGTATAAAGATTTTTTATTATCTCGTGGAAAATATAAGAGTTCTTTTGGTTCTATTTATTTATGTTCTCTTTTATCGAGATTATTAATTTATATATGGTGTATTTATAATATTGTAAATGGAAATAAAATAAGAGCAATATTATTTTTTGTTCTTAGTTTATATCTTTTGTTTATGAATTGCCTTACATTTTTTAATCTGTTTATTGCAAAAAATTTAATTGATAAATTGGAGAAACATGAAAAAGATATTAAATAATATATATGATTATATTGGATATATTACTAAATTAGATATATTAACTTTACTCGGTACTTTATCAAGGTTATTTTTATATTTTTTAGGAATTAAAAACATAATAAATGGAAGATTAACTATAGGACTAATACAACTTATTTGTGTAATGAGTGTAAGTATAGTTAATATTGTTACTTTTTTTTATTTAAAAAAGTCATCAAGAAAAAGAATACATAATAAAGTAAAAGAGATTACTATAGAAATAAAAAAAGATATGAGTAAAGAAGAAAAGATAGAGTTCCTAGAAGGTTTAATTGACTTTTCACAAACGTGTATAGATGACGCACAAAAAGAACTAGATAAATTAAAAGAAAAGGAGAATGATAATGAATGAAAATGATTTTAGCATGTTTTCAGAATTCAAAGAAGTCGCTGAAACAATAAAAAACAATAAAGATAAGGATGAAAGTAGTCTTCCAGCAATGATTATTCTTGAACGAAAAGAATGGGGTGAAAATAAACATGCTATGTGTGGTGGGGCAGATAATTTAATTACTCTTTATGAATGGGGTCTTAATATACTTTGCGAAGGTTACGAAATAGAATTTGATGATATTCTCAAGCTAATAAAATTAAAACATGAAGAAACAGAACATATTCATATTTCAGATATTAAGAAAAATATAAATGAGGTTTAAGTTAATGATAATCAAAATAACAAAGTCATGTTCTAATGGTTGTAAGCATTGTATGAATAATAGTATTCCATGTAACGAACATATGGATTTAAATACATTCATAGATGCTTTAAATTTTACTAAAAAATATGATAATGATTTCTTTGGTAACTCATTAACTGGTGGAGAGCCAACAGAACATCCTCAGTTTATTGAATTTATAGATGCTTATTATCAAATTTTTCCTTTAAGTACTATTTGTGGCATCTTAACTAACGGACATTGGATTATTAATAATCCAGAAAAAACAAATGAATTATTAAATAAATATCCCTGTCTATCTTTTCAAGTAACATATGATTCTAGATATTATCCAAAGAAATTAGATACAACAAAAAGGATTTTACGACATGAAAGAGTTGTTTTATGTCCGACAGTAGAACATATATATCCTCAAGGTCGAGCTTTAGTAAATAATATTCCTGCTTCATCTTGTTATACTACTAGTAAATGTACAAATTTAAAGCTGCTTAATGCTCAAATGCTAGATTCTGATTTAAAAGAAATATTACTTCAATTAAGAAAAATGAATAAACATTGTACACCGATGATTCATTACAATGGAGGTATTGGTTTTGGAGAAAGTGATTTGTGTCCAACCAAATGTACTATATATGATGATGAAAAATTCATCCGTGAACAAATGCTTTTTAACGACTGCAAACAATGTCCTCTTCAAAACAAAGACCCAAGAATTAATTTGATTATTGAAAAAGGAAGAAAATTATGGGAGTTAAGAGAACAGAATTAGAAAACATTAGAGAACAATCAAAGTTATTATTTGATGTGATATCTTTTCAAGAAGCTAGTGATTGTATAGGAATGAATGGATTAATAATTTCTCATCCTTATGCAAATTCAGCTATTAGCATGAGTAAAGATGGAAAATTTTTAGACTTGGTTAAAAATGAAGAAGATGCATCTACATATAGAAAACAGATATTTCAAGCAATAGATGATAGTGACGATTTATTTAGATTATTATTCTTACTCAATAAACCGTACTATCTATATTGGCTTAAAATTATTAAACCTTTTTTAAGTCCAAAAGATTTTACTTCATTATTTAGAGAAATCTGGGTTCTTTCTGAAAATCCAAATAATGACATCAATGTTCCATTACGAGAAGTTGTTAGTTGGTTAAAAAAATATCCTAAAGACTTATTTATGGATGAAGAAGAAAAGAAATTGTACTATAGTTTACCTGATACTTTTACTGTTTATAGAGGGGTCTCAAAGAATAGAAATCTCTTAGGATTAAGTTATACATTAGATAAAGACAAAGCAATCTGGTTTCAAGAAAGGTTTAAAGATGATGATAATCCAGGTTATTTGATTGAATTGGAAGTCTCAAAAGATAATACCTTCTTTTATTTAAATAACAGAGATGAAAAAGAAATACTTGTAGATTCATTTAAATATTTAAACGAAATTAATAAGCAAGCACCATGTAAATAAGAATTAATAAACATGGATTTTTTAACTAGTTGTTAATCTATCGTGAGGTAGATTTACATAAATGCGATAAAAGTCGTAGTGTATCATTCATATGTCTGGGAGCAGCATCTAAATGCTCCCTTTTTTTGTTTAAATTGTGTTTTTTTTATGAACTGCTTTAAAAAATATCAGAAAATTTTTTTGGATTTTTGTAAATAAACAACAAATATCGTCAATAGACGGATAAAACACATTTTTTCTATTGCAATTTAAAATAAAATAATCTAACATCTATTTTACAACAAACGAACCGTTATTGTGGAAGTTAAAAAATATAACAATGTTCACTTGTTGGGTTCTTGGAGATATTAAATATCTTCTATGACAACATAGACAAACTGAATATTTAAGCAAGTCTAATTTAGTTCCAAACTTACAGATTAATAGGGTGTTAAGGACTAGAATTCTAGTCTAATTAGGTTTGGCAATTTTTAAAAGGGAGAATAGTATGGAAATCAAAAAATTCAAAAATCTATTTTGCTTATGTGCTATAAAGGGGTGTAGACATATAGGCACAGTCAACGTCAATATCAAATTAAATGGAGAGACTAATTTTCAAAGTATATGTGTATGTGAGCAATGCAGCTTTGATTTAATACAATATACTTCTTTTTAAGAGTCTTTTTATTTCAAAGTTAATATCTTAAATATCCAATGTTTTATTTTTCTTATCTAACTATTATAGGGGATTGTAGTTATGGATGAAAAAATGAGAGAAGAAATTCTTCATTACTATTGTGATAATAGAATGGCGAATTTAAGGATATTATGTGATAAAGTTTTAGGTAGTTTAGGTCGCAATAGTAAGACTATTTATGACATCGAGGAATACTATTCTATTGCTCTTGAAGAATTAGCTAAAGCTATTAATACATATAATCCAGATAATGAATTGGGGGCAAAATTTAATACATTCTTATCCATTATTTTATCAAGGAAATTTTTATCAGCTTTTTCCAAGAAAAATAGAAAAAAGAGGGGCGAAGGAATAAAGATGATATCTCTTGATGAGGAAATGGAAGATGGCAATACTAGCATCATCGAAACTATACCTAGTTCAATTAATATTGAAGAAGAGATAATTAATGGGGATTGTTCTGATAATCTTCAAAATTACTTGAACACATTAAGCAAGAAACAAAAGAATTTAGCAGAATTGTTTATGCAAGGTTATACTATCGAAAATGCTAAAGAAGAAATGAATTTAAGTCGAAAAGAAATGGAAAATATGCTTAAATTTATGCGTAGCTATGAAAGAAGAATGTTATTAAATAGTGGTGTTATTAGTAAAGGGGAAGTTAAACACATGAAAAATCAAGTTACAATGGAGAAGAGTAAAGCTACTAAGATGGATGTTAATGCGCTGGTCAAGAAGATGAATAACAAGACTATCAATTTTGACCATCCATTACAAAGGTATGCAGGTCAATGGTCTAATAAGATGAAATCAGACCTCATATCAGACATTATTCAGGGAAATCCAATTCCAGCACTTATTTTCGCAGAACAAATTATCAATGGTACTGCTATAACATTTGACCTAGATGGAAAACAACGTTGTACTACAGTAAAAGAGTTCAAAGAAGATGTTTTCAAAATATCTAAAAATGTTTCTAGAAATATCATAGAATATCAGAGCTTTGAAAAAGACGAAAAAGGCAAGCCTGTTCTTGATTACAAAGGATATCCAAAAGCTATATGGAAAGAGTATGATATATCAAACAAAAAATATTCTCAATTACCAGAAGAATTAAAAGATGCTATTGATAGCTATAATTTTGAAATTACGTTATATCTTAATTGTTCAGATGAAGATATTGCTTATCATATCCAAAGATATAATCAGGGCAAGGCTATGAATGGAATTCAAAAGGGTGTAACACATTTAGGAGAAGACTTTGCTCGTGAGGTAAAAGCTATTACTGGATTACCATTCTTTCAAGATAATGGATTCACTTTTAAACAGTACAACAATGGAACAATTGATAGAGTTGTTATTGAATCTGTTATGGCGGTTAATTTCCTTGATGATTGGAAAAAATCACCAGAAGAAATTGCAACTTTCTTAAATAAGAATGCTGATATAACTATGTTTGAAAATATCGAAGATTCTATTACTAGAATAGAAGATGTGATTGCTGATTCTGATGAGGTTGGAGAATTATTTAATGCAAAAAATACATTCTTATGGCTTGCCGTGTTTGAAAGATTTAAGAAATTCAATTTACAAGATTCTGATTTTAAGGATTTCCTAGTTGCTTTTGTAAACTCTTTACAATCGAAGACTATTAACGGAACATCTTTTAAAATACTTGATGAAGGAAAAAACACTAAGGACAAATCAATCTTGATTAGAAAAATAGACCATATTTCTAATCTTATGAGCGATTATTTTTTTAACGATAACATTGCGGTTTAAAAAGGGGGGAAATTATGAACAATTCATCACCAAAAGGACTCGAAGAATTATTAGTTAAGTTAGGTTTATTTCAAGATGCTAATATCACATTTGATTTAAAAGCTATAAATGCTTCAACTAAAATCAGTTATACGGGGTTTAAAATAGATATATTAACTCTGCTTGTACATGGAACTCGTAAGTTATTAAAGGATTTAGATTTTTCTTTAGATAGATATATAGAACTTCTAGAACGGCTAGATAACCCTAATAATGATGTAAAAGATAAATTTGTTGATGATGCAATAAATAAATTAATGAATGATATTTTAAATACAAAAAAATGAGGATAATCTTTTCACCTTTCTAGAATATATAAATATAATAATTTTTCTAGGAGGATGAAATGGCAAAAAAAGATGGTCGTATGAAAATTAAGTGTCAAGCATATAAAAATGCTGGACGAAGACAAATCAACAAGGATTTGAAAGCGAAGAAACATTTGGCTAGACTTGAGCATTTTGCTAAAAGAAGAGAAGAGGGAAAAGCTTATAAATACGAGCCACCTAAATCTCGCAAAGAACGTGAAAAAAGAGCAAATAAAAATGTAAGTCATAAATTGCCAATCCAAAAGTGGGAATCTTGTTTTGCTAAACTTGATTACGAGTTGCAAAAAGAGCAGATTAGAGAAAAAGAGAAAAAAATGGCAAAACGTAAAAAAACTGCGTGATATTTTTATAAATGGGAGAATATAAAAATAGATATTATTCTCTAATCTGCTTTGACCTGGGCAAGTCATTAAACTGTCAAAAGAAATATACTGAGACTTAATTATTGGTCGTAGAATTTCCTAATAGCATAACCTATTAGTCTTTGTTGAAAGCTAGATTAAGTCTCATAAAATTCAGTCAATAGTAGCATAGTGGTGGAATGGGTAGACACAAATACAAATTCATGAGGATTCAGCAGTTAACGGTTGGCGGTCATGCGAGGGTTGAGACTACGTGCCGAAAAAGCGGAAGCAGTTGGAGAACATTATACTCAAATCATGAAGAAAAAGACCGTATATAGAGTTCAAATCTCTATCTATGCTATTATTATTGGGCTATCGCCAAGCGGTAAGGCACCAGATTTTGATTCTGGCATTCGCTGGTTCGAATCCAACTAGCCCAGCTCTCTAATTTTTAAATTAGAGGCGATTTCTTCATAACGTTTCGCTTAGTGCTATAGATGTTAACTCCGTCAATCTTAGCACTAAACAGGTCACATAAATAATTATTTAAGTTGGCATTATTTTATAATGCAGCTCTGAGTCCATCCCTCAGTGTGACCTTTGAAAATGTATTTTTACATTTTCATTTGATAGTTCCCCCTACGAACTGTCAAGCTTCCTTAAAGAAGTAGATGATTTTTTCATCCAACAAAAAAGTCATTTTAAATCTTCAAAAAACTTATCATTAATTTATATGAAATGTTGGAATACATATTGTTATTGATAAATTCTCGGAGTATATAAAGTTAGATTTATATAGATATCTAGCAGGGAGTTTTCAAGAGGATTTTAGAGTATGTGGTTTGCTTTTTTCGAGAAGATATTGTGTTGGGGAAGGGTTTTTATAATAAAAATTAAACATGCTGTCAAAAAAATAAAAAAGCAATAAAATAGGTTCGACTCCTATATACTCTAATTGATGCTATGGTAATTAGAGGATAAGGTATATCACGGTCAATTTACTATATATAGCATCAGGTGGGTTGGTGGCTTAGTACGGTTGAGCAACTATTATTTAGTATACACAGGTTCAAATCCTGTCTGACCCACTTCGCCTTATAAAGCGAAATAAAACAATAATATGTGGAAATAAAATAGTTACTATTAATAGGAACTTTGTTTCACAACAATATTTTTGTTTTCACGAATTTTTGTTTTTGGCATTAGGGAGAAAAATTATTTTCTCCCTCCTTTCTTTTATTATTTGTTTACTTCATGATAGTATCATGATTGTAATACTCCTTTCGGGGCAACTATTATTAGTTGCCCTTTTTTTATTAGAATTTTGCATTTTATTTTTTTAAATTTGCGGAATAAATAATTAGACGCTCTTTTTTAAAATAATTTGCATAGGAGGAAAAGGAAAATGGCACAACCAAGATTCAAATTTACTGGTGAACCAATACTACCTAAAACAGAGTCTAAAAGACCATTCATAAAGGAATTTAAGAAAGATGGTATTCCAATGGTCTCTATGACTTTTGGTATTCAAGAATCAAAAGGGAATACAGGTTTTGTAGAATGCTTTGGTTCAGTTCAAAAGAAAATCAAAACATACAATACAGCTAATGAAGCAATAGAAATAGACTGGGATGATAGATTTAATCAAGATATCATCAAAGATATTGCAAGTTTCAAAAAGTATATTGTTGATTTGGGAGAGGAAGATGGAGGTAGATTTGAATTTATAACTGCGTATGATGCTATTCTTTATCTTAAAGAAACTCTTCCTAAATATAAAGGAAAAATACGTGTTGTAGGACAAGTTGTAAAACAATGGTATGAAAAACAGTACTATGATAAATTTCAATTTACTTCTGTTTATAGTGTAGATGAAGACAAAAAGAATAGATTAGCTGTTACGGCTGATATTTATTATAAAAAGGATTGCATTGATACTTCAGATTGGAAAGATGAAAAGAAGTTATATATTGATGGATATATTCCACAATATATAAACAAAGATGAAGGAACAAAATTTATTCCTCAAAGATTTGTATTCAATGCATCTAAATATAAAGATGATAATGAACATCATCAAAAGCTCCTTACTTATAAACTTAAATATATTAAATGTGATAAGAAGAAATGGCAGCATCTTCTTTGGGAATGTGTTTTCCAAAATGGGGCAGAAGAAATTGATTTTGATGAATCTCAATTAACAGAAGCTCAAAAAGAACAAATTGAGCTTGGAATTCGAAAATTAGAAGACTTTAAGCCTAATGGTTTGATTTATGGTAATAGCATTCATGAATATAGATTATTTGAACCTTATCTAATTAAAACATCTGAAGCTGATTTTTCTGATGGATTTGTTGAAGTTGATTTATCTGATAGCGATTTTGAAGATTTGATTTATCAACCACCTAAGAATGAAAAAATGTCAGATGTTTTAAAGAAATCTGAAGAAAAAGAAGAAGAACAAAAAGAAGAGCAAAACGAAGATGATGATATTTCAGATGATGATATTTCAGATGATGATTTGTTTTAAAAGGGGGCAATAATAATGGGAAAATATGGGGCGAAAAATCATGTTTCTCTTAATCCAGCAGATGCTTCAATTATTTTTTTAGGACAACCTAAAATTGGAAAAACATCTTTAATGAAAGAAGTGGCTGAAAAATTAGTTGATGATAATTATATGTTCTTTGAAATGTACAGAGAAAAAGGACATAAGTATATTGAGGGAATTATAGCTGAACCAGTAGAAACTTGGAGAAAGTTTGATGAAGTAGTAACGGATATTGAAGAAAACAAAGAGACAGATTATCCAAATCTCAAAATTGTTTTTATTGATACCTGGGATAATGCGATTCTTTTAGCAGAAAAAGAAGTAATACGTTTGTATAACAAAGAGAATCCAGATGGCATGAAGAAAACTATTAATGAAGTGTATGGCGGTTTTCAACGTGGACAAAAAAGAGCTGCTGAGATGCTAAATACTATGATTGATAGACTTCAAAACGTGGGTGTCAAAGTTGATGTAATTATGCATGTTAAAAATAAATCAATTGTTGATGTTACTACTGAAAAAGAATATGACCAATTAACAGCAGATGCATCTCAAACCTATTTTAATGCAATTAAAATGAACTTTGATGTTATTGCAGTTGGTTATATTGATAGAGAAATAGTAACTCAAAAAACTGGAAGAAAAGATATTAAAAATAATGATATTACAAAACAAACAGTAAAATCAGAAACAAGAAAAATAAAGTTTCGTGATACAGAATATGCAATAGATGCAGGTGGAAGACTTAAATATATTGTTGAAGAAGTACCTTTTGAAGCAGATGAATTTATAAACGCAATTACAGACGCTTTAAAGAAAGAGGCTGAAAGTAAAGGTGTTTCTATTGCTGAAAGAAAAAAAGAAGACGCAAAAAGAGAAAAACAAGCTGAAAAACAAGCAAAAGAAAATTCTTTGAAAGCAAAAAAATATAAAGTTGATGAGGATATGAATGAAGAACTTATTGATAAGATAAAGGCTAGATATCCAGATGCGTCTGATAAAACAAAAGCTCAAATTAAAGATGTCATGGCAGAATATGATATTGAAAATTTCAAATCAATTGAAGTACCAACCGCAGGTCTGTTAGAGATAGTAAATCTCTTAACAGATTAAAAGCTAATATTCCAGGGCGGTTAATTACCGCCCTAATAATATTAAAGGGGATTAAAAATGGCTCGAAATGTAAAATGTAGTGTTAGTGGGAAATGGGGGACTTCTGACACTTTTATCAAAATAGATGGAAAATATTATGAAAATAAGGAGGTGTATGAAGAACATAAAAAACAATGTGAGTATTGGCGCAAAGCTATCGAGAAGATTACCGAAGACTATTTGGGCTATCATAAAGGAGAACCATATCCTACTATATTAAACAAAAGATTGAAAAGCTTAGATTTTTATAGCAATGAAGTTATTTATAGAACAATTATTTATTGTGATGAATCCATTAGTAATGCTATGAATACAAAAGAGTTTTCTTCGTCTTATTTAAAAATACAGTATATTATGGCGGTACTTAGAAATAATATTGCAAAAGTATGGAAAATGGTTAGAGAAGAGCAAAAAATAGCAAAAGCTCAAAACAAAAAACAAGATGTCGTTTATATTGATGGACTTGATAATGTGAAAAACCCAAAACAAATTAACAAAGATATATCTAAATTTGTGGAGGATTAATCTATGAATTTAAATGATTATCCTAAAGAATTAATTAAGAATCGACAAATCATAGAATGTAATTTCATATTTTCACTTTATAAAGACCCAACTTATATTGAAGATTATAAAAATATAATTAACGGAGAAGATATCATCACAGATGATGGAATGTTTTATTATGGACTTGCTTTAAATCTTGATAAGGCTGGCTACCAGGCATTTGATAATGTATCTATTTTTTCTTTATTAAATAATAATGAAGTCTTAAAAAACGGATTCGAAAGAAGAGGTGGTTATAAATCTATTCAAGATATCACTTCACTGATAAATATAGACAATATCGATACTTATTATGATGACTTGATAAAAAATAATATGCTTCTTCGTTTATATGATATGGATTTTCCAGTTCTTAAATATATATCTAAATTTAATGAAATGACATCTGAACAAGTATATGACTTCTTTGATTATAAGTTAAATGATATTTGTGTTGGTAAGATAGAAAAACTAAAAATAGTTAATTTATCTGATGGATATGAACCTTTTATAGATTCTTGGAACAAAGGCTCTATGATGGGATTCCCTGTAGGATTTCCACTAATGAATTCTCGATTAGCAGGTATTCATAAAAAAAATCTTTTATTTCATATGGCTCATTCAGGAAAAGGAAAAACAACAACTGCAATTCTGTTCTATCTTCTTCCTGTTCTTGAAGCTGGTGAGAATATTCTTGTTTTTGCAAATGAACAAGGCGAAGAAGAATGGAGACTAATGCTTTTAGGCTCAATACTATTTAATAAAATAGGTTATCGCCAAATGAATAGAAGTAAATTAAATAGCGGTAATTTTTCAAGCGAACAATATCAGAAATTAAAAGAAGCAGCTGATTGGTTAAAAAGAGATGATTTAGGAAAGTTATCTTTTATTGAACTTAATGATTATAGCTTTAAAAACATACGAAAAACAATAAAAAAGTTTGCTAAACTCAACTATGGCATTTGTATTATTGACACATTAAAGCCAGAAAAAGAAAATTCAGATAAAGCATGGGCTGAATTCTCAGAGGTCGCTAAAAATGTATTTAGTGTTGCAAAACGAGAAGATATGGCTGTAATTGCAACCGCTCAATTATCTCCAGATACAGTTGCAAGAAGATATCTTGATAATGATTGTGTTGGAAAGTCAAAAGCTATCCTTGAATGTGCAACTCAAGCAGTAATGTTTAGATTTCTATTTGCTGATGAAAAGCAAAAATTAAAACCATATACATTTCAAAAAGATGAAAATGGTAAGTGGTCTAACATTAGAAAACTTCATGATTTAGACCCTACAAAAAGTTATATTGTTTGCTTTACTCCTAAAAACAGATTTGGTGATACAACTACTCAAATTGTTTATGAATACAATCAAAGTTTTAATACTCTATATGAAATAGGTTTCATTGAAATTCCGCAAACAGGAAGGTAGTGCAGCTAATGAATGTCCTAAAACTTAATGACATAATAGCTGGTAATATTGAAAAGATATTATTGATTCTTGAAAGTTTAGGTTATGAAGATATTAAAGAACGAGGTGGTAATAGAGGCAAATATTTACAGTTTGCTAATATAGATGGGGACAATAAAGGAGCATGTGTTATATATGTTGATAGTTTAAAATATATCAATTATACTCGTGGCGAGAATGGTAATATATACACTCTTGTTATGAAAATAAAACACAAAAGTTTTCCAGGTGCATTAGATTATGTTGCTAGAGTTCTTAATATAAATAAAAACGATTTAAAACAAACTATAGTATATCCGTTTGATGGATTTTATCGTGACCTTATCCGTGAACGTGAAGAACCTGAATTTTCAATGAAGATATATGATGAAAGTATTTTAGATGATTATATTAATCAATATAGCCAGTTATTTTTTGAGGATGGCATAAGCTATAATTCACAACAAAAATATAAAGTTGGTTATGATATATGGAGCAATAGAATTACTATTCCAGAATATACATTAGATGGAAAACTATGCGGTATTATGGGAAGACTTAACGAAAAGAATTGTGACCATGACGAAAGATGGCTTCCTCTTATTCCATGTAGTCGTAATCTTACTTTATATGGATATACGAATAATTATAATAAAATTCAAGAAAAAGATTTGTGCGTAGTTCTTGAGAGTGAAAAAGCTGTTATGCAACTTAATAGTATGCGCTGTGAATTGGGATTGGCAACATGTGGAGATAATATTTCAGATGTACAAGCAAAATACATAAAAGGATTGCATACGAAAAAAACAATTTTAGCTTATGATGAGGGATTAGAAGAGGATTATATAAGGTCACAAGCGGAAAAATTAAAAATAGATAATCCAATATTTAGAAATAAAGTGGGTTATATTTTTGATAAAACAGGAGAAATATTGAAGAAAGGTAGTAAAGATTCACCTTCAGATTTACCTAAAGCTGCATTTTGTGATTTGATGAAAAATCATGTGGTTTGGGTTTAGATTTGCAAATATAAATAAATAATGATATTATAATCATACAAAAGAGCTACCGATAGACGGTTAGCCCTAACAATTAATAACGTATAGAAAAACCGCTCTTACTTGTCAGGTTCAGGGCGGTTATTTCTTTGTCTTCGAATTGATTAGAATAATCAATGTGATGACAGATACTAACATGTTTACGAACATGAACAGGTCTGAATAAGAAACCATTGGCATCACCCTCTCTTTATACTCAGAGGGCAAGAAAACCCTCTGGTGAGGGCTAAACCGCCTACCATCTTGGTAGCTCATTAGGTATTCTAACAGATTTTTATGCACTGAGCAATCAGTGTATTTTTTTTGCCCTTTTGAGAATAAGTAATTAGAACTGTTAATTATTTTAAAGGGGGTTTTTATGAGTGGAAGACAAGCTATTTTACTACATTTACAATCAGGACAATCTATTACTTCAGCACAAGCATTTGAATTATATGGAGTCTCACGATTATCTGCTGTTATATTTGATTTAAGAAAAATGGGTCATAAAATCGAATCTATTAGACGAAGTGGTATTACTAGATTTGGTAAAGTAAGTAAATACAGCGAGTATCGTTTAGTAGAATAATTTGAGAAATGATGATTTTTAGCAAAATTATTTAGGAGATAAAAATGAAAAAAAATTATTTTGGCTTTATAATTACGGGTCTATTGACATTATTATTTGTTATCTTAAAGTTATGTAATATTATATCCTGGTCTTTGATTTGGATATTATCTCCATTATGGATTGTCGTTGGCATTAATATATTAATAATACTAGTGTTTTTCTTTTATACCGTAATTAAAGTCGTTAGACAAAATATAAAATATCATAAAGAAATAACAGGAGTTAGAATACCAAAAAGGCAGAAAAATGGAAAGAAACAGTGAAAAAATAATTCAAGAATTGGAAAATAATAATATTCCAGTTTATTCATTTTCAAGATTAGAATGTATTAATAATTGTTTATATGAAGCATATCGCAGCTATATTCTTGACGATAGAGAAAATGCAATTAATAATATCTATGGAGTTTTAGGCGGTAGAATCCATGATGTTCTAGAAGCTATGATGAATGGAAAAGCTTCTCAGAATGATTTATTTCCAGCTATGAATCAAGAGTTAGAAGATATGGATATGCTTGGAATAGAGTTTCCAAAAGGAAAAGATGGTTCTGATGCAATTCGTCAAGGCTGGATAGCCGATATGACTCATTTTTGTAATACCTATAGAAATCCTAAAGGAACATTTGAAACGGAGACATTTTTTTTATATGAAAGTCCTAATAAGCATTATGTTCAAGGTTATATCGACCTTACCAAAATACATAAAGATGGTTCAATCAGCATTTACGATTATAAAACATCTTCTATGTATCGTGGTGATGACATTAAAAAACATGGTAGACAACTTGTTTTATACGCTATGGGTAAAGAGCAGCAAGGTTTTAAAGTTCATGAAATAGGTTGGATTTTTTTAAAATATTGTGAAATATCTTATTTTGGAAAAAAAACATCTAGGTCTAAAGAAGAAACTGAAATAAAGAAAGTTATTGAGCGTAAAAACATAGTAAGAGATTTAAGAGAGGATATTGAAAGTAAACTTATTAAGCTTGGAATGGATGAATTAGATGTTGAATGTAAGCTACTAGATGCTCTTAATAATAATCATATACCAGAGGAAGTTGAAAACGAATTTGTGATTAAGCCATATCTTTTAAAGTACGAATTGACTGATGAAATTCGTCAAGAATGCCAAGAATATATCGATACTACTATAGAAAAATGGGAAAATCTAAACCATAATGATGTAAATCAATTTTCTCCATTGCCATTTACTAAAAAAAATAAAAAAGGAGAAGAAAAACAGAACACTTTTTATTGCAATTCATTATGTGGATATTCAAAAATATGTCCTCATTTAAAGAAGTTCTATGATACATGGGATAACCAAAATGAAGATGACGATTTGTTTTAATGGGAGATATTGAAATGTGTATTATAAGTTCAGAAGATATTAAAGTTGCTTTACATAAGGCTGATTTAATTCTTCATCCATATTATTTATTTTGCAATGAAATAGATAAAGAACTGATTAAAGAAATTTTGCCTAATGGATTTATTCTTCAATCTGTGCCTGATGGTATTATAGAGCATGGTAAAGTCATTATAATAGAAAGGGCTGAATTGGAATATTTTTGAGGTGATAAGATGGACGTAGAAAAAATATTTAAAATTATAGATTATGTTGGGCATATATCAGAATCAGGAGAGATTGCAACTTCTGTTTTCATTCAATTATCTTTTTCAATTTTAATAAGTTTTGCTTTAAGAATATGTTTAATATTTAAAAGTGCAAAAATAAAATTTTTTGGTGAAAAACAATATATTAAACAAAGAGCTATTATATTAAATCATTGTGGTTTAGAGATACTTATTAATCTTATATTCTCATATATTCTTCTTTTATTATTAAATACTAGTAATAATAACTTAATTATGAATATGATTATAGCTCCACTTTTAGGACAAGTAGTTGCTATATGTATTGATGATTGGTATTTAATTCCAAAAGAAAAAGAATCTATATTTGATAAAATACCAGAAGATAAAGAAGTTTCATCTTCAAATACAATAACTGATTTAGTTAAATTACATGGAATGATTGAACCCAGTTTATCTAAATCAAAAGATTTTAGACCAATTATAATTCAATCAATTAATGAAATTAAAAAAGTTCAGCAAGAACATGAAGAAAAAATAGATTTAATAGCTAATAGAAGTGATGAATCAATTAAATTTCTCAGCAAACTACAAAAAGCAGCTATGAATGATAAAAAAATAGCTCTTAAAGATAATATCTATAAGTGTTTAAATTCTGGATTTGTAACACCTAAAGAAAGAGATAAAATAGCACTGGACTATGAATCGTACTGCGAATTAGGTGGAAATCATGAAGTAAAAAATTTATATGAAGAACATTTTTTAAAATTAAATGTTCATGAAGATAGACGAAAAAATAAAGTTGACGTTGAAAACGATAGACGCTCAAATAAACAACGTGTGATATATGGAGAATATGATAAGAAAGCTGATTAATGTCAGCTTTCTTTTTTTTTGAGAATAAATAACTAGGAGGTTAATAAAAATACAAATAACAATTTATGAATACAATGAAAAAGATGAATAAGAAGAAAATACAAATGATAATCATTATATGCTTAATGTTATTACTTCTATTTTTTAGTAGAACTAAGAATATTAAACAAAATCCAATAGAAAAAGATTCCTGGAATGGAGGTCATTGTTCAATTGATGGTGGAAGACTTCATTATGTTGGAAGCAATAATAAAGAACACTACAGATGCGAGATTTGTAATAAAGATTATGCTTTTGATAAAGTGATGTCATTTTATGAAAAATAATAATATTGAAATTATAAGGAATATAACTATGATAGATGGAACATTTTTTTTATGGATAATAGGTTATTTGGTAGCTGCAATTCTTATTAGTTGGTTTAAAGGAGATTAAAATATGCGGTTAAATAATGAATTATTTAGAAAATTCAATGCTATTCCTAACATTCCAAATAAAAAAGAATGTTGGGGAAAGAAATATTCTAGTAAGTGTCCTTGCAGTGGTACATTAACAGCAATTAGAAATAGATATACTGGAAAAATATCTGCAAGTTGTGATAACTGTAATTTTAAAATAACAGAATAGAATGAGAGAAAGAAACAATAATGGACTATAAATGTATTTTAGAGAGATATTAGAATAAACGTAATTAAAGTATATTTTACTTAGAATGTACAGAAAGATTCTAAATTAAAAAAACAGGCAAAAATTTTAATAAGAAGTAAAACTATGACTAAGTAAGATTAAGTATGACTAAGTAAAGGAGTAAAGCTATGGCAGAGTATATGAATAAATCCTTAGTATTAGCAGGTTTAAATTTAAGATTACTAAGACTTAAAAATGAACATGAAAATGTTGACAAAATAGCAGAGCTTGAAAATATTATCTGCGCAATTTCAGAGACAGAAACCGAAGACGTAATAGAACGTTCTAAGATTGATAAGGCTATTGAGTATATAATGCAATACAGTTCTATGCAAGCTAATCCATATAAAAGAGAAGGTATGAGAAGGGCGATAGAACTTCTTAAACAAAAGATAGGAGAGTGAGCATGTGCGAAAGATTTGAATTAGATAAACCTAAGTCAAAAACCTATAGGTTTGTACCGAGTGAAAATGATTTTTGTAGTTCAGGTGAGAATTTAGAAGATATTATCCCTAAATGGAAGATTAATAAGGCTATTAAAGAAATAAACGACATGGCATACATAGCATTTTGCGCTGAACCTTTAGGCAATAAAGTGTTGGTTTTCAAGGATGATGTTTTAGAAATCATTAAAAGAAACATAGGAGAGTGAGTATGAGTGACCAAGAATTTAAATGGATTGTAGTAATTTCGTTATTTATAATGGTGTTTTCGTTAGGTGGCATTTTGGGTGCAGTAATATAGGAGAGTTAAAAATGAGAGACATACCGTTATGGCAAGAATTAATCGAAAATCATTACAATAGTAGTTCTTATACAAATAAATTAAAAACAAAAATTGAAAAATTAGAAAAAGAAAACGAAAAACTCAAAGAGAGAATGAAAGAAACAGCTAACAATTATGAACAAATAAGTGAAGCATATTACAGATTATCTGAAGGAATTAACAATGCTATCGAAGAATTTAAAACACGCTATCCTAAGAATGCATATGGAGAACCAGAATTAGGTGGAATAGCTTGTGAATTTTCTTTAAAGAATGTTTTAGAAATTATAAAAAGAAACATAGGAGAGTAAAAATGGGAAACATAACATTATTAAGCCGAGGCAGTTTAAACGGACTACGCAGACAAACAAATGAATGTCTGAAAAATGCATATAACAAGGGGTACGAAGACGGAAAGAAAGAGCCTAGAGAAGTAAAAGCGGTAAATGTGGAAGATACAAGCGAGTATCAGATAGGTTACAAGGTAGGCTATGCAGATGGAAAGAAAGAGCTTAGAGAATCACACGGAGAACAGGAATATAACCGTGGAATTGAGGACGCAAGCAATTTATTAGCCTATGCTGATGAAAAATTTATTAGAGAGTGTTTTCCCAGTGAGAGCAATTGGAATTGGTTCGACCTTAATGCTAAGTATGGGTTAGCATTACTAATAAAAGAGTTTAAGAAGTGGCAAGAGCAGAAGAAACAAGCTGAGGAATTTAAGGTTGGTGATATTGTTAAATTTAACAAAAAATGTCATGGCTATGAAACTAAGGAAAATAGGGAATTTTTAGTATTACATAAGTTTGATAATGGAATAGTAACCTTGCTTTATGACAATGGAGATACAGGAGCAGTAGATATAAGTTTATTAGACAAGACAGATAGGCATATAGATGAGACAGAACAGTTACTTGATAAGCTAAAGGGGAACAAGTAATGGCAGTAAGAAAATACATTATAGAAACAAGAGATTTAGGAAAACTAATAAGGGGCGAAACCATTGATTTAGCCCAAAAGAAAAACAATATAAGAGGATTTGAAATTGAGATAATAGATAATCCTACTAACGGGGATATGATAAAGGCTATGTTTCCACAAGCAAAAATAATTATTAACGAGTTGTTAGGAACAAATGGAACAGTATTCGTGCAGTATGGTAGTGAAGAATATGACGAAATAGTTAGTTATTCACTAGATTGGTGGAACTCACCATATAAGGGGGTAGAAGAATGAATTTTAAAGAGGCATTAGAAGTTATAAGGACTGAGGCAAACTTATACCCAGAGGATAGTCTTGATAGAGCCACATGGTTAGAAGTGTATGAGGTTTTTAAAAACGCAATCCCACTAGATGAGGTTAAACAGGCTAGGATAAACATAATTCATGCTCTTTATACCGAGAGAATGTTTATTGATAAGTCACGGATATTGGGAATCCTAAATAGGTTGATAGAAAGTGAAGGCTGAAATGGGTTACGACATTTTAAATATTATTTTGAGAGTTGTTTTTATTATCGCAATATTGTGTGTAACAATTCCATTAATTGTATTAGTAATAGGTCTAATTTATGTTTGTTTCTGCATACATTGGTTAGTAGGAATATTTGTTTTAGGGTTAATACTTTTACTAGTTGTAGAGTTACTAAGTTGGCTATAGAAAGCGAGGACTAAATGCAGACAGAACCAATATATAAGAGTGTACCAACAATGAGAGATTATGAGGAATACAAGAAAGCAGAACAGTACACACAGGGTTGGAATGATGCTATGCATTTTATTTTTGATAGTGACGAGGAAAAACGCAAAAAGCTGATTAAGGGGGATTTAAAATGAAAACTAAAATATTAACACTAGCAACACTAGGATTTTTATTAATGGGTTGCGAAAGAGTGGACGAGCAAACAACAGTAGAAGAACGTAATACAGTAGGCGTGGCAATAAACTACTATATCGACCCAGATACTGGAGTATGCTACTTGATATATGATGGTGGCTATGATGGCGGTATAACAGTTAGATATAATGCTGATGGCTCAATAATGGTTAAGGAGAATTAGAAAATGAAAGAATATGAATGTATAAAACCATTTAATGTTCCTTATTACGATATTGATACAGACTCCTATGATGAATCACAATTTTATAATGTTGAAGTCGGTTCAATTTGGGAACAAGAGGAAGATGATTTAAGTGTTTCATACACAGGTGCAGATATACACCTTGATGGGGATAATGGGTTGTTTCTTGAAATAAGCGAGGAAGATTTAAAAGAATGCTTTAAAGAAATATAAGGGAGATTTGAAATGATTGAAAATTTAATACAAGTAAAAATCAATAATAAGACGTATTTGCCAGTTGACGATTTGATTGAAGATTTAGAAAAACATCTAAACAGAGAAATCAAAGATGTTGCGGAAGAAGATAAAGATGGTTACGAAGGAGCTACGCACGAAACGATAGTATATTTAAGTCATTACTTATAGGAGGGAATATAGAATGAAAACTAAAATATTAGCACTAGCAACACTAGGACTTGTATTAATGGGTTGCGAAAGTGTTTCGGAAGAAAATGCAGACGAGAGCAAAATTAATGAAACATCAAATAATTATGATGTTGAAAATTACATAGACCCCGAAACGGGAGTATGTTATTTAATCTATGACGAAGTACACGCCAACAGTGCTTCGGGCGGTATAACAGTTAGATACAATGCAGATGGTTCAATAATGATTAAGGGGGATTAGAAATGACTAAGGAACAAGCAATAAAGATATTACAAGGTGCGATTAAAAAACCAAACACTAAAGATGGATATTTAGGGCAAGCAATTGATATGGCTATCAAGGCACTAGAGCAAAACACAGTATCGGAAGAAACATACATAGCTGAATATACTGCAAGAAAACAAGCTGAATATGAATTGTGGAAGATTAAAGAGCAACAGCCTTGTGAGGATTGCGTAAGTAGGCAGGCTGTTAAAGAGGGAATGATAAAATACGGCTTCCATGCCCCAGATATGACAGTTACAGAATTTGTAGAAGATGAGTTGCTATCAGTAACACCTAAACCTCCTACTTCTGATGATTGCGTGAGTAGAAAAGCGGTTAAAGAGGGGATGATAAAATACGGATTTCATGCCCCAGATATGACAGTAACGGAATTTATAGAAGATGAGTTGCCACTAGCAACACCTAAAATTGCTACTAGAGAGGATTGTGTATCTTTAGGTGTCTACAAACAAGTGACGAGAGAACGTGATATAGCTATTGAACAGTTAAAAGAGTTAGGTTATGGCTTTGGTGAAAAAATAAGGACTTCTGATGATTGTGTGAGTAGAGCAGATTTATTGGCACAAATAAATGAATCATGGGAGACAATAGAAACTAAAATAGATTTTGTCAATATAGTTAAAGCCTTATCTCCAGTGACACCTACACAAAGATGGATACCTATTGAACGTAGAGAGCCAACACAGGAAGAGAAAACATATTATATGGATACCCACGGCGAAGAACTTTCTTTCGTGCTAACAAATCAAATGCCAAGCAACGGACAAGAAGTACTTGTGACAGTTGGAAATACAGTTTCTCAAGATACTTTTTTTGAAGAATTTTACAATTTTGAGGGTTGGGATATTTCAGACGTTGATGCATGGATGCCGTTACCACAGCCATACGAAGAAAAGCGAGGTAGTGAAGAATGAGATATATAGCACTATTAGATAGTGAGTATGAATTTACAGAGGAAGTAATTGATGACCTTAAAAACACGGTTTTTCTAGGAGATAATCCCCATTATGCGTTTGAAATTTTAAGCATAGAACGCAAGGTAGGAAAAATTCTTATAAATGATAAGTACCGATTACCAATGTATGAATGTTTGGGTTGTAATCACCCTGTAATGAAGTATTGGAAGTACTGCCCAAACTGTGGAAACAATATAGAGGAATGCAAGAATGAATAAAAACGTCAAGCAACTTTTGATTTTTCTTGATGGTGTAATATGCGGTGAGATAGTTTCTATACTTGCATTATTATTTAGTCGCTTGTAAGAGAGAGGTTTATATTGAACAGAAGAAGTGAAAATCTTGATAAATATTTAAATAAACAAGTCGAAATCACATTCATTGATGGAGATATTGAGAGTGGTATACTAGGTTGGAATGAGCGTCTTGAGCCACATATGCTGCTACCTCAACATTATTATATAAAAAAGCGAGAGGGAGTTCATCTATGTTTCAGAAAAAGCCATGTTAGAAGTATAAAGATTGTGGGAGAAGACTAATGGTATATGGAATGATATTTTATAAAACAACCAAAGATGCAGATTACAAGATTTACCATACCAAAGGTGACAAGTATATTACAAAAATCCAGGATAACGAATGTAAATCCTACTACAAGGAATGGGGTTCTTTAGATAAGGCGCAAAAGTACATCAGAAAGAAAATGAAAGAAAACGAAAATGGGGGTGGCGAGAGTGACACGAAAACAAGCTATAAAGGAATTTAAAAGAAAGGGAATGATTATTCCCGAAAGTGCGGTTGAACTAGCTATTTCAGACATGAAAAAGATAGAAAAACTAAAAACGATGCTTGTTTACAATGACGCTATATCAAGAAGTAGACCATATCATGTATTAGAAATGGTTAAAGAGGTGCTAAAAGATGAGTAAAACATATAGAGAGTGTGCAATTGAACACCTAAAACAATACAATCTTTGCAAAGGCTACATTGATTATATTTTGGGTGAAATAGATAAGCTAGAAAAGATTAAGCAGATAATCAATGAGTACAACAATGGTGATGATATGGAGTATGTGTATCTAGACAAAATTAGAGGGGTATTAGAACAGGAATAAAGCTATGGAAAATAAACAGGCAGTAATGAACATGAAACAGGGTAAAAATATACCATATAAGCATGAAACTATTACAACCCTTATTACTATGGCTGATAAGCTAGAAAAGATAAAGCAGATAATTGATAGTAGAGATGGATTCTATTTATACGACAATCTGCCACCATTTCAGCAAATTAGAGAGGTATTAGAGGATGAATAAAAGCATATCTGCAATAATACAAGAAATGAAACATCATAGGAATAGTTTCATGAAAAAGTCTACACCATATAGGCAGCTCAATAGAGCAATTAAGCAATTAGAGAAGTTGGAAAAGATTGAGCAGATAGTTAGTGAATGGAATGATGATGTACCTTGGGTAACAAGTAAGAATGTCATGCAATCTACTTTATTAAGCATTATAGAGGTATTAGAGGATGAATAGTGCAGAAGCTAGAGAATACGTTAGATTAGCAACTACTGAAACAAAGGGTCGAACAAAAACAGCTTGCGATTTGTTAATTGACGAGAGTGTTAAGCTGAATAAGATAGAGCAGATAATTAAAGATTATGACGGCACAACACCAAGTATGATTAAACAATTTAGTGAGATACAAAAAGTGTTAGAAAAGGAGTAAAACTATGAAACAGCAGACAAGTATTGAAGACATTGAGAAACAAGCAGAAATCCTTTTTGAGGATATAAAAAAAATAATTAAGTATGCAAATAAATGTAGAAGTATTCAATATCAGATACTAGATTATTGTGTCAAACTAGCGGCTGACATAGCGCCAGTTGACAAGGAAGAGGTAATAACAGATTTAAGAAATTTTGTTATATGGGAAGAGGAGTAAAACTATGAATAGTAGCGAAATTTTAAAAATGATTGATGATTTAATTGAATATTGCAAGCTTCCAGATGCAACAAGAAAAGAAATCATTATTAAATTAATTGAAATTAGAAGCGAATGCAATTCAATATTACCGTTTGATTAAAAGGAGTAAAGCTATGGCAGAGTATGAATATATAGAATTAGCTGAAATAGAAATACACGATAAATATTATACAGAAGGAATTTGCGAAGCATTGCAGAAAGCTGGATATCATACCGCTTTAATTTATAGTGGGATAACGAGTCAGAAAATTAGAATATTAAAAGAGGTAGAAAAGAATGAGTAAATGTACAGATTGTAAAGAATACAACAAAGAAAAGCATTATTGTCCTAAATTCTGTGATGTTATCCGAAATACTACAAAGGAAATGCAAGAGTTCTACAAAGGCGAACACGATAAGTTAGAAAAGATTGAGCAGATAATCAATGGTTCTGACGATTTTATCAAGAGAGATGCAGATTATAGAATAGCTGAGATTAAAGAAGTCTTAGAAAGCGAGGATGAGTATGAATGAACTAGATAAAGTAAAGAAAGAAATAGAACACATTGAAAATAATGACTTTAGTATCACCTATAAGCAATTACAGATTTTAGAACATATTGCAGTAGAGCAAGCTAAGATTATTGATTTATTAAATAAGGAGTAAAGCTATGACAAAACTTGAGGAAATAAAAGCAAAGGCTCAACGTTGGAATTATATACAAGAAAATGATTTACCAAATAGTTGTTATTTTTGTAAAGGGCTTGGTTTTAATTGTTGGTCAGACCCTTGTCCTAAATCTCATTTTAAAGTAGATGATGTATATAGAATTAAACGTTTACAAGAAATGGAAAATAAACATAATGAACTACTGAAAAAATTAGGCTTACATGATGATGGAGAAAGTTTATGGTAAGAATCATACTGCTTTAATATATGATGGAACACTTGAACAGAGCATTAGAATATTAAAAAAGAAAAAGGAGTAAAGTTATGCCAGAAGATAGATTAAATAACCCAAAGAGCTGGATAGCTCAACTATTTTGTAAACATAAAAACACTGTTTGGTGTACAAGACAGACACCATTTTTTAATCTCAGAGGGGAAAGACAGTACCTAATATGCGAAGATTGCGGAAAAGAAATAAGGTCTGTTTTTATTGAACATGATTAATAAGGAGAATAAAGCTATGGCATATATAAATAAAGATAATGTAATAGATATTATAGATAATTCAGCAGATATACAAGAAGTAAAAAGTTGTGTTTTTATGTTAGAAAATGCAGATGTAGTAGAACGTTCTAAGGTTAATAAGGCTATTGAGGAATTACAAAACATGAAAGTATATGACCGTACAAGAACTGCAAGATTAGTTAGCTTACCAGAAGTTTTTGAAATTCTTAAAAAGAATATAGGAGAGTAAAGCTATGGCAAAATATATAGAAGAACAAGAGATATTATGGAGAATGAGCAACGCACTTGACGAACAAGATACATATTTGCCTATTCATTTTAAAGAAATGGTTATTGATGAATGTAACACCTCAGATGTTGTAGAACGTTCCGAGATTGATAACGCTATTGAGGAAATGGAAAAGAAAATTAAGGAAAATCACTTGAATGTTATTGAATACGCAGATGCAGAATGGATTGTTAAAGATTATGTATATGGTGCAATTGATAGGCTTAAAAGAAATATAGGAGAATAAATATTATGAGTATAGAAGAAATGATGGCAACTGGGCAGATTAGATTCTATATCTTTTGTGAGGATTGTTCTAAGAAGAAAGAGTGCGATATGAGATTAAGTCCAGGTTGTTGTAATTGGGCAGGATATAGAAATAAGCTTAAAGAAAGTAATTATGAAAGGTGATAAAATGATAGCTATCAAAGATTTTAAAATGCCTAAATGTTGTTTTGAGTGTACTTTTTGCATACCTAATTCTTTATGTTTATGTAAAGTAGGACATTTTCATTTCGATAGAAAAAAAATATATACTAAAAAGAGACATGAAAATTGTCCTTTAGTTAATATAAAAGAAAACATTAATTTTGTCTCAAAAAATAAAAGAGTAAAAGAAATACAATTTAAATTAAATAAGATTGAACGGATAGTTAATGAAGTTAGAATTGATAAAACAATAACTAAAGCATTAGCTTTTAATAAGATTAAAGAGGTAATAAAAAATGAGTAGAATAATATACGCTGATGATGTAACCAATAAAATACAATTATTAGATTTTGGAATATTGAACACTCCTATAGAACAAGCTATTCGAAGAGTTGTTAGTGATTGCCCTACTGCCGAGGTTATTAAAGAGCCTGGAGAGAATAAACAAAATGAAGTTGAATTAAAACAGGTTGTATCTATGGTTAGAGCTTTTTACGAAAATGATATAGATAGATTTAATCAAGAGGTGGAAAAACTAATCGAGCAACTATGGGATAGTCATGAGCAAGTTGCAGATTATTTGAGTGGTTTAAGATATAATACTAATGTGTGGATTCCAATGAATGAATAAACTAAAAAATTTTTAATAAGAGTATAGAGATTTTAATTATAATAAAAAAATTCTTGTTTATTTTAATAATACACTTAGCATGTTAAAAACATATAAAGGAGCAGCATGAATTTGAAAGATGGTCTGAATTAATAAATAAGATTGAAATATAACAAAGTTTAAGAAAATATATCTTTCTCAAAACTTTATTGTTTTTTTATATTGTGTTATTATAAGAATACAAAAGAGCTACTAGTGAACGGTTAGCCCTTGTTAATAGTTACGATATAACCGCCCTAGTTTCTCAGGTTATGGGGCGGTTATTTCTTTATTTGCATATTTTATTATTTATGCTATTATATAGAAAAGAGGTACTACCGTGTAAGCGGTTGTCCTTAACAATAAGTAATTAAAAGATTAACCGCCATTTGTTTACAGGACAGGGCGGTTATTTTCTTTATTTGCATATTTTATTATTTATGCTATTATATAGAAAAGAGCTACCAGTGAACGGTTAGCCCTTGTTAATAGTTACTGATTATAGCCGTAACCTTTGGACTTGGGCGGCTATTTTCTTTTGCAAATTTGTAGGATTAAACCTACAAGTGCAACGATAAATGTTAATATCTGGAATAAATCAGAATATGTAACCATATCTCATGCCCTCCTACGCTAGAATTTATTTTAAATCCTTTCTGAAGGGCTTCGAACCCTTCTCGTTGAAGGGCTAACCGTCCACCGTTATGATAGCTCGATGACTATTATAGCATATACAAATCCAGTTAGAAACCTCTTATATCTAGAATATATAGATATAGGGGGTTTTTATTATGGACAAAAGTATCTGGACAGATAAAAAAATCGAGGAACTATATGAAAAAGAATACATAGGAAAGCATAAAGGATGTAATTCTATTTCAAAAGAATATGGATTTTATGTTTATGAACAGTTTAAAAGATTAGGTTTAGCATTAAGAAATGACGTAGAAAAAAATAAAAAATATAGTTGTAATTCTTATTTTTTCTCACAATTAAATACTGAAGAAAAAGCATATTGGTATGGTTTCATACTTGGAGATGGGTACATTTCCACTTCTAGTAAAAGCACTAAAAAAGTTGGAATATCACTACAGGAAAAAGATTTTGAACATCTTAAAAAATTCAATAAAGCAATACAAAGTACATATCCAATTCATTATTACGAATGTAAAAGTGGATATAAAATAAATGCTAAATATTGTAGAGTTTTAATTGCAGATAACACACTTGCGAATGATTTAATTCAGCATGGATGTATAGAACATAAAACTAATATTGCAGAGCCACCATATATGTTAGATTTCCCTTTAAGAAGACATTTTATTAGAGGTTATTTAGATGCAAATGGTAGTATTGCAATAACAAAAAATAAAATGAACAAGGATTCATTTACTATAAAAATAACTGGAACGGAACAAATACTTAAATGGATTATGAATCATTTAAAAGAAGAGCATATTATTCAAAGAGATTATCCCTTTTATAAAAGAAAAAAAGAACAAATTGTCTCAACTTTTGAATTTGGTGGAAATTATCTTTCGTTTACTTTTCTAGAATACATTTATAAAGATGCAACTGTTTGGCTTGATAGAAAATATGAAAGATATTTAAAGCTGCAAAACATAATAAAAAATAAGGAGACAAAAAATAATGGAATATATGAATTATCATAAACATGATACTATGTCTTCTATTCTTGGAATGCCAGATAGTGCTACTAAAAATGAAGAATTCATAAAAAAGGCAGTAGAGTATGGACATTCTTCTTATTTTACTACTAATCATGGTACTATGGGAGACATCTTTGAAAGTTTTTCTTTATGTCAACAATATGGCTTAAATTGTTATGTTGGTCTAGAGGGGTATATTGTTGAAAATGCTTCATTAAAAGATGATAGAAATTATCATATCATTTTAATTCCTAAAAATGAAAAAGGACGGAAAAAATTAAATCTTATTAATTCTCATGCTCATATGTATGGTTACTATAGAAAACCTCGTATTGATTTATCAGAATTATTAACCATGAATCCTAAAGATGTATTTATTACTACCGCATGTGAAATGGGAATTCTACGTGATAAAGAAGGATTTAATAATATTTTTAAGCCCTTATATAAACATTTTAAGGATAATATATTTTTAGAAGTACAAAATCATTTATCAGATTCAACTATTGAATATGTAGAAAGAAGTTTAAAAATACAAAAAATGACAGGGTTAGGATTAATTGCTGCTAATGATTCACACGCAGTAGATAAAGCTGGATTGGAACGAAGAAAACAACTTCTTTTAGGAAAACATATTTCATATGGAAATGAAGATAACTATATTTTAG